>LAHS01001471.1_pt1 | contig 34172 bp, 26 predicted proteins | sample 329651 | NCBI WGS metagenome assembly LAHS01 (sample SAMN03275699, study PRJNA271635) | activated sludge metagenome | isolation source: sample C-1 Sludge from hydrolytic chamber (first chamber) of Anaerobic...
AAGAATTTTTACCGCCGAATCAAGGGAAGAAGAATCTATCATTCTGCTTAATCTGTCTTCGCTCATCAAGCCGTTTTCGAGACATTTAATCCTTGCGTTTGAAAAAATTAATCCGCTCATTATTTGTTCCCTTCAAACAAAAGTTTGTTTATTTCGGGCTCCATTTCGTTTCTTAAAGCGTAAATTTCTACCTCTAAGGTAAGGTTTTTATCAAGTCCTTTCGAGGAAAGAATAATCCCTCCCTTAAAGTTGCCGTATTTTTTATCTAAAGTAAGATTGATATTGCGCTTTTTTATATAAGCGTCGATAAATTCTTTGGTTATAATATCTTTATCGAGATGCGAAACCGTTACGGTGTCTCCATCCGATGCTTCTTTTAACATACCTTCAATAAGCTTTAAATATTTTTCTTTCGGAAGAGCTCTTACGTTTTCGACTGCTGTATTAAAGCAATCATTCAAAACGTCCTGCTTCGCTTTTAAAATCAGTTTTTTAACTTCAAGCTCCGAAACGGTTTTTCTGCGCTTTTTCAGCTCTAAAACTTCGGAAGAAATTAAAGCATTATGCTTTTCGGTAAATATTCTGGCGTCGTTTTGTGCAACCGACAAAACCGTTTGAGCCTGCTCTTTGGCTTCGTCTATTGTGGACTGAGCGTCGCGGTAAGCGTCATCCAAAATTCTATCTATAATTGCATCTTTTCCTGCCATAAATTAAATTACCCATGTTTCCCAAGCGGGAAGGACGATTGCCAAAAGCGATATAAGCAATGCAAGAATTGCATAGGTTTCTACCATAACCGCAAGAACTATACTTTTTCCGCTTTCTTCAGGACGCTTTGCAACAAGTCCGATACCGGCAACTGCAACTCTTCCTTGATAAATTGCGGATATAAAACCGACAATCGCCATAGGCATGCAGGCAGCGAACAAACCAAGTCCTCCGGCGGTGGTCAAAGAAATCATATTTCCGTTTAGCGCGCCGATTTTAAAGAAAACCAAGAAGGCGGTTAAAAGTCCGTAAATACCTTGAGTACCCGGAAGCGCTTGTAAAACGAGTGCTTTTGAGAATTTTGAAGGATCTTCAGCAGTTACTCCTGCAGCTGCTTGTCCGGTAGTACCTACTCCTATAGCGGAGCCGATACCTGAAAACGCCGCAGCAAGTGCCGCTCCCAAGATTGCCAAAAATGTGCCTAATGTCATAGTAACCTCCTCGATTATTTATCGATTATATTTATATATTTCAATTTTGAGCCGAACGGGGAAAATAAATGACCGCCGCCCGAATAAAAGTGCGAGAAAAATTCGATGTATTGAAGTCTTGAATTGTGAACGTAAGTTCCAAGTACGTTTATCCCAATGTTAAAAACGTGACCGATAATTAATATCGGGGTTGCGAGAATCCAACCCAAAAACGCAAGATTTTCGGGGAAAAAGCCCGCAATTACTCCGCCTAATATATTTACAACCATTGCGATAACGCCGGTTGCCAGTCCCAGCGCAAAAAGTCTTGCGTAACTTAAAATATCAGAAAGGTAATTAACCATTCCGTATAAACTGCCTAAAGCTCCAGTGATTTTTTTGAAAATTCCTTTCTTGCCGAAAGCTCCTCCGCACATCATAAGCCCCACTCCGAATAAAGCGATAATAATGCCGGGAAGTTTTGCGCCCTTTATACCCAAAAGCGTCAATGCAAAAATTGCGCCGCCGCCGAAGATGAAAAACCAAGGGAAGCTTGTAAACAGAGCTTCTATATATTTTTTCTTTTTAATTTTTGAAAAGCCGTCGATTCCAAGAGCAAGCAGAATATGCAAAATGCCTAAGCCAAGACAGAGCACAAGCATATTAAGCGGTTTTTCAAGAGCGTTAAAAAGAGGAGGATTGGGTACGGATATACCAAAATAGCTTCCGAAAAGCACTCCCCATATAATAGTGGAAATGCCTCCCATAAAAAGCACCCAAAGCATGCTTGCCTGACCGGGCAACGGTTTTTTCAGCTTGATTATAACCAGCGTAGCTATCGACAAAATTGCACCGTAAGCGGCATCCGACAGCATAAGCCCAAAGAGTATTACAAAAGCAATCGCAACGCCCGGATTAGGATCGGTTTCGCGGTAATTTGGCGCGCTGTACATATTCGTTACGCTTTCGTACGGGGAAACAAATTTATTATTGACAGTAAGCGTCGGGGGATCTTCGCTTTCCAAGGGATCTTGAAAGTCGATTTCGATTTTCGCTTTTACCGCGGTTAAAGCGTCTTTTACACGGTTTGTTTCGGCTTTAGGAACCCAACCGTTTAAAACGAAAGCCTTCTCGGTAACCGAAAAATTGGACGATACGTCGGTTTTTTGGGATTCCACAAGATAAAAATCGTAAAGATTATGAAGCTCTTCGGTATTATTTAAATATCCCATCGTTTTTTCGATGATTACGTTTTTTTCAAGGTCAAGCATTTCGCTTTGACGATCAAGCTCGGATATTTTTTGTGCGGCGGAAACGTCTAAATTTTGATTTGATTTTATGAAATCTGCCGAAATCAAAGCGTTTTCAATTTTTTCTTTTTCTTCTTTTAACGCCAAGACGCATAACGCGGTGTTTTTTAAACCTTCATGATATTCGACAACTGCACCCGCATTTTCAAGCGCGCTTAAAAGGACCGCTGATTTTTCGTTTTGAACGGAACCTAAAGCCACCAAGCAACGCGCGCTGTCGCGGTAGCTGTTTAACGCTCCGACAAACGCTTCGTAGGGCTTTAATTGTTCATTTAGGCTTTTTATGTGAAGTTGTTCCGCTTTGATATCGTTCAAACGATTTTGAGCCTGCTCGATTTCTCCGACGATATGCAAAAGTTCGTATTCGGTAATGCCTATTTTTTCAAATGCATCGGTATCCATAACGACGGGAGAGGCAAACAGTGGTTTTTTAGCAACTTCGTAATTAATTAAGCCTTCTTCTCTAAGTGTTGCCGCTTCTCTTGATGCTTCGGTAAGAAAATTAAAAACAAAATCCAATCTGGAAAGAATATTGGTTACGTAATCCTTTCTGTTATAGTCGGGGTCTTTTTTTGTTCCGTCGATGTCTTCCGTTTTGATTATTTCAACAACTTTCGATTTCATCAACGCCCGTAAAATCTTATCGCGCTCCGAAATAAGCCCGATAAGAGTAAGCTTTTGCATTTCAACAATCATATTTTTTTAAGAGTCTTTCCTCGATAAGTTTTGCAGATTTAGAGATATCGACGTTTAAATTGTCACACTCTTTTTTTCCTTGGGCGATAATAAGCGAAGATTCTGCCTTGGCTTCTTCCTCTGCGCAAAACAGCGCTTTTTTTCTTTCGGTTTTTACTAGACTTTGAGCCTCTGCTCTGACTTTTTCGGCTGCCGCTTCCGCTTCGATGTAAATTTCCCTTCCTTTTTGGTAGGCTTCTTTAACAACCTTGTCGGCTTCGGCTTCGGCTTCGGCTACAGCCTTTAAAATTTCTTCAATCATAAGCCCTCTCAATGTGCAAATAATAGTATATATTTATATATGGTAATTATAAAACCACTTTATAAAAAAATCAACTTTTATAGAAGGTTAAAGTGAAGAAATGTTGGACGCGTAGTTTTTCCACTTGTTTGCGGTAACAAACAAGCTGACGGAGGAAGAAGGAACTCTTATCGCAAGAGATGCGGGAACGTTTTCAAAGCCGTTTCCTCCAAGGGTAGGCGCGGATGCAGCGTATATTTTAATAAGCATAAGAGAAGTGCAATTTATAAACACTCCCTCGCCGATTTCTTTTATAGAAGACGCCACCCCTTCGGTTCCAATGCTTACCGTATCAAGCAGGCTGCAGCCCGAAAATGCGTAGCTTCCTATTTTCGTTACGCTGTCGGGGAAAATTACTTCTTGAATATTTACGCAGTTGAAAAATGCGTAAGGAGCAATCGAAGAAACCGTCTTGCCGTCGATTACTGCGGGGACTTCGACATTGCCTCCCACACCTATATACTGCAAAAGCTCGATAGAACCGTCTTTTAGCGTTTGATAAGAAAATTCATTATTATATACAGTTGTGCTGTTTATAATCACCCCTGCGTAAGTTCCCCAAACGTCCGATTCCACAAAACCGTTATATAGCGCGCTCGGAACGTAAATTCTGAATTCCTGCGGGACGTTTTCAAAAACGCTTACGGCGGTTATCGGAACTTCATTCGTTTTGAAGATTGCGTATTTGATTTCCGAGCAGTTTGCAAAAGCCGAAGATCCGATAGCTATAACGTTTCTCGTTATTTCGACCGAGATAAGTTTGGAGCATCCTAAGAAAGCTTCCTTTCCTATCGTGGATAATCCGTCCGAAAATACAATGTTTCGGAGTTTTACGCAGTTTAAAAACGCCTTTTCATTAATTACGGTTACTGCGGTATTTGTAAGGTTAACAGATAAAAGAGAAGAACAACCGGTAAAAGCCCTTAAGGGAATTTCGGTAACTGCTTCGGGAATTGCTATCCTCTCAAGAGAGCTACAGTTCATAAAAGCTCTTTCCGCAAAGGAAACCAAATCTATTGGGAGATTGACCGATTTTAAGCTTACGCAATCTAAAAACGCTCCAAGCCCGATTTTCGTGGTTTTTTCATTGATGATTACACTTTCAAGATTTCTGCAGTCATAAAAAGTAAAATCGTTAATTTGAGGTAAGTTTTCGGGAAGAGCGACGCTTGTTAATCCGCTTTTATGAAAAGCCCATTCTCCTATCGAATTAATAGTGGAGTGCAAATAAATACCTTCCAAACTTTCCGTTTCCGAAAAAGCGGATTTACCTACCGTTTTTAAGCTGGAAGGTAGCGCTATATTTAACATACCCTTGCATCCTGCAAAAGCGGAATCGGGAATCGAGTAAATTTGGCTTGGAAGCTCTATAGCTTTTAATTTTTCGCATGCGTAGAAAGCGCCTTCGCCTAACGTTTTTAAACTTGCGGGAACGTCGATATTTTCAAGAGAAATACAGTTTTCAAAGCTTCTTTCTCCTATCGAAGCAAGTCTCTCAGGCAATGTAAGCAGCTTTAAGGAAACGCAACCGACAAAAGCTTTTTTACCTATTTTTAAACTGTCGACAGGTAAAACAATTTCGGTAACGCTCCGCATATCCGCGAATGCGTAGTCGGAAATTTCGCTTGCCGCGCTAACCGTTATTTTTTTGAGCGTTGCGGGTACGGCAGACGATTCAAGATAGCTTTCGCCCCCGAAATAGTAAGCAAAATAACCGGAAGTTTTCTCTTTATAGGGATAAGATAAAGGTGCGGTAACGCTGACTATCGCATCCGCTCCCTTTATTATCGAAGAGCCGACAAGGGTAGCGGTTTTGGGAATCACCAAATTTAACAATCCCTTACAATTTGCAAAGGCGTTGTTTCGGACAGCCAAAATTCCCTCGGGTAAAATTATTTGGGTAAGCGCGTTGCAATCAGAAAAAGCAAATGCGCCAACAGTTTCAACGTTTTTTGGCAAAGTGGGATTTTGGAGTACCGCGCATCCGCTGAAGGCTCCGTTACCTATCGTGTTAAGCGCGCTGGGGGCTTCTTCGGTGCCGTTAAACGTAATTGTTTGAAGCGCCGCACAACCTTCAAAGGCATAGCTTCCTATGCTTTCCACTACCGCGTCAAAAGTTACGCTGGTAAGCGCAAGACAGCCTTTATAAGCGCCGTCGCCGATGCTTTTTACTCCTGTTAAGGTTGCGGTAGGAAGAACTTCGCAGCCCTCAAAAAAGAAAGCGGGAACATTTTCTGCAGCCGGAGCGGAAAAATTTAAAAGTTTTTTGCATCCGCTGAAAACGCCTTCTTTTATAGAGGCGACCTTTTCGGGAATGGCAATCGTGGTTAAATTTATACAATTTTTAAATGCGTAAGCATTAATTTCCTCTATTGCGGAGGAAGTTCCGCCCAAGTTTACCGAGGTTAAGCTGTATGCGCTGTTAAAAGCGTACGCTCCGATCGTTGTTACCGTAGTCGGAACGGAAAAGTTTTTTTCGGTTTTTCCCGAAGGATACGCATACAATATTTTTTTATCCGCGCTATATAAAATTCCGTTTTCATCGTAAGAAAAATTGGGGTGGTTTTCCGTCGTTCTGAAATTACCTATGCTTTTTAAGCCGTCGAATGCGCCCTCGCCGATTTCGCTTACGCCGCTATATATAGTAATCGTTGCAACCGCGTCGCACCCTTCAAGTGCGCGGGGAACTATCGTCGAGCTTTCTCCGTTAAAGGTAACGCTTGACAGATTTGACGAAATGCCCTCTACAGTTCCGTCAAACAAATCCATTATTTTTTGCTTTCCCGAGTAAACGATAGCAGCTAAACGATTGCAATGAATTAGAATATTGGTGCCTACCGCGGGAGCGGTATAAATATATATGCTGTTTAAGCTTGCGCAATCTTGAAAAGCGTAACTGCCGATAACCGACAAAGAGTTTGCTCCTTTAAAATCCACGGAAACGAGAGTCGTATTGCTCTGAAAAGCTTTATCCGCAATCACTTCCAGAGCTTCCGGACTTTTAAATTTTCCGTCCGATAAATTAAATTTTGAAGGAAGTTTATATAAAATTTTATTATCGTAGCTGTATAAGGCTCCGCCTATAATCGAAAAATTTTGTTGAGAAGAATGAATAGAAAAAGAAGCTAAAAGGTTACAATCCGTAAAAACGTTGTTGCCTAAGCTTTTAAAACTGTTTCCGAAATAAAAACTTCCGATTAAGCTCTTTGAAAAAGCGTTGTCGCCGATTGAAACGAGATTATCGCCCGAAACAAAAGCCGTTTCAGAAGCGTTGTCTTCCTCCGTTTGCTCTCCATCGGTTTCTTCCGTTTGCTCATCGGTTTGTTCGTTTTCGGAAGGATCTACTGCGACGGGCATAAAAGTGAAACTCGCAAGCGATGTACAGCCGTTAAAAGCTCCCGAGCCGATAGTTTCAAGTGATGCGGGAACGACAAAACTTTCAAGTTTTACGCAACCCTCAAACGCACAAACGCCTATGGTTTTTAAATTTCCCAAGCTTCCGCTTTCGGATGATTCTTCGTAACTTACCGCAGCAATAATCTTATTATTTTCGAATGCTCTGTCCGCGATAGCGACAACCGGTTCCGAAAAAATTTCTCTGGGGATAGTTAGAACAGCTAAAATTTTACCGTCTTCGGAAAGTCCCGTTATGGTAACCTCTCCGTTTTTCGAACTGTATGTAAAGGTATTTGTTTCGTCAATACCTACGTATACTATTTTTTTCCCGCCTATTGCGCTGTCTCCGCATGCGGAAAAAATCACGCAAAAAAGGAGCGCAAGGCAGACGGTAATTATTAAAAACAGTATTTTTTTGTTACGCATATACTAAAAACAGCTTATTTTAGACTATTATTTATTAAACAAGCTATCGAATGTATATCATAACTTGAGAATGTATATTTTGTCAAGACAGTTTTAAAATAGACGCGCGCATATAACCGCCATATCGTCATCCGGCTTTTCGCTGCTTTCTGCTTTTCTTTTAGCTTCGCTTAAAATCCTGTTTGCCACGGTATGCGGATTTCTCGTTTTTTCAGATAAAAACAGCTCTTGAATTTCTTCGGTTGAAAGCATATCCAAAATTCCGTCCGTCATCATTACTACCATATCCCCTGCAATTAACCTGACCTTACATACGTCGGGAGCCATTTCTTCCACAATACCTATCGGCAAAGCCTTGCCCTCGATAATTTCGACTCCTTCGCGGTGAATAATCAAGCTTTCCCTTGCGCCCATTTTAATAAAATCCGCGCCTCCGAGATCAAGGTCTATAACGCATATATCCAAAGCGGAAAAGTTTTCCTCCTGCAAAAGCAAAAGCAGTTTGTTAATTATTGGCAATACCGTATCGCTGTTAAATCCGGCAAGATAGAAGCTTTCGACCATAGAAAGCGTGCTTTCGCTGCTTTTTGAAGCGTCGTCACCGCTTCCCATTCCATCGCTTAAAACCATCATAAAGCGCGAATTGGAAGGTTTTAAAAAACTAAAATGATCACCTGAAAGCGGACTTCCCTCTTTTGCGCATTTTGCTTCTCCTACACAGACTTGAAATTTCGGAGCCTCTTTAAGATGAATTGTGGTCTGTCCGTTTATATTGGTTTCCCTAACGCCGACTTCCATTAATCTCATTCCTAAAAGCGAACCCACCGCTTTAGCCACATCTTTTTCCGCGTCGCTGTCTCTAATCATCAGGTTGACCGAAAGCCCGTCGGTCTTATCTCCGTAAACAATAGCCTCCCTGCATACGATACGCTGAAGAGAAAGCTCGTCGATTAATCTTTTTTCGAGATTGGTGTCATACGTCACCGGTCTTTTTATATCCACGGAAAGAGCGTTCATAACATCCGCCACGCCCTGCATTTGTTCCGCAATCATTATTCTTCCGGTATCAACTTCCGCCGCAACCTCAAGTCGCGCCCTTGCTTCCCTCGATTCTTCGTTAATTTTTTGAAGCAGTCCCGAAAGCCTTTTACAGTGACCGGAAAAAAATGCGGGCATATCGAGAAGCGTTACCTTTTCCTTAGTTGACGTTTGTTCGATAACCGAAGACAGAGCGTAAGCGGTATCGCAACCCAAAGCGGAAAAACAATCTTTTGCGTTTGGGCAAACCGCGCAATAAGTTTCGGCTATTTTTTTGGCAACGTCCTCTTCGCGCTTTATTCCTTCACGGTTTAAAACTCTTTGCATATTGGAAAAAACGTCCGAAACTTTTTTTAATTTTTCGGAAAGTTCAATCCGGTTTTTGTTCACTATAGAGCGGGTGGCAATCCCTTCCTTTTCGCCGACAAATACGTCCGTAAGTTTTTTGACGACGCGTTTGGGCACAAAAAAGAAAGCGATAAGTCCGAACGCGTATGTAAAAAGAACGTACCAAGGCTGCCCTTCAAAAAAGCCGAAATAAAAATAATCCACTGCAAGAGTAAGACAAACAGCCACGAATGAAAATAGCGGATGACGGTTTTTGAATGTAAGCGCCGCAAGCGTAGTCGTAAGAGCCACTACTATACAATAAACATCCCCCGTTCCCAAAAAGCACCCCAATGCAGGCAAAAGGTTTAATAAAAAAATCTGCCCGAAAGAAAGGGCTGAAACCGAGAGCATTAACAAAAACGCGGTAAACACCGAGTAAGGCGTAAAGAAGTCAATCCTCATTGAAGCAAAGCCCATAAATATCAAAACGGTCAAATAGGAAAACGCTATTATTTCGTCCGCGGTAAAGCGGTATGAAAAGCCTCTTACAAAGATTGCGTAGAGTAAAACGATTGACGCGTAACACACGCTTTGGGCTACCAAAAGCGATATTAGGGATACTATAATAGAGGAAACCGTTGCGGTTTCAAAAACCAAGTGCGGTATATACGCAACCAAAACGGCAAGACTTATCTCAAGCATTTTATAAGGTTTTTTAAGGCTGTTATGCACAATCCCCAAGACCAGACAAATCAAAGACGGAACGCCGCTGTAGAGAAGGTTAATTAAAGAAAAATCCCATACGATATTGGAGACGAGAAACAACACCGCAAGTATGTAAGGATTTTCACGGCTGTACAAAAGAGCAAAAAGCAATCCTATAGATGCAGCGCCCACGCCCTCTTTGGTTTTTGCAATTCCGAGGGTTAACAGCAATAGAAAAATAAATAAATATTTAATAACGGTTTTAAAAGTTATTGCAGTTCTCATAAAAAAATAATGCGCCAAAATATTCGGCGCATTTTGACATAGCTTGGACTCCTAAGACTTTTTTTAGGTTTTTATCACGATAAATTTAAAAGGACGCAATGTATATTTTGCAACTACTTTTCCAACTACGTCGGATACTGCGACTTGACCTATATCTAGATGACTGTCGTTACTAACATTTCTGTTATCGCCCAAAACAAAATAATGGTCCGAAAGAACGGTTACAGGCGCCATAGTGTAATTTATCGGCTGGTAAATATAATCTTCAATTAACGCTTCGCCGTTTCTGAAAACTCTGTTTATTCCGTCGTCGTCGGGCTTTACTTCGATAACGTCGCCCCCAACTCCGATTATTCTTTTAATCAAGTGCTTGCCGAGGCTATCCACGTAAAAAACTATTATATCGCCCCTTTCGATTTTGGAGAACTTCGATATAATAATTTCTTCTTCGTTTTCGAAATTTGGAAGCATACTTTCCCCATTTACGTCTACGGTATAAAAGAAAATATAGTTACACAGCACACCGAGAAGTGCAAAAATTAAAATTAAGGTTACTACCGTGGTAATACGGCCTAAAATAACCCTTTTGCTCCTTAGGGAGGCATTCTCTTCCACAGTTCTTATTTTTCTTAAATCCATAATAAATTGTTTATAAGCACTCCGTCTGCGTTCTCGATGGCTATAGATTTAACGAAATCGAAATTTTTTAAGGGCATCAGCGTTGCGTCCTTAAAATCAGCGGGCTTTAGCGTGATTTTTTGCCATTCGTTATAATTTCCGGTAAGCCAAACGCAATATTTATAATCTGTCACTTTTTCTTTTTTTTCGGTTAAAATAATATCCATAAGCTTTGGCTCTGCGCTGTAAACGTCAAGCTGCAAAAGCTTTTCTTCCTTTGAATATTTATTATCCCCGATTTCGTAGCTTATCATAGCGCCGCTTCCCGAGCACAACCCGAAAACGCCTTGCGAGCCTTCCGACATGCAAAGCTCTTCTTCTTTAGGGATAAATCTCCTTTTGGACAAAGGAGCAAACGTATTTATATCCGAATCTCCCGAAAACAACACTCTTCGTTTTTTTATTGGAAAAACCGATAACTCCAGAGTTTCGGTCTTTATAAAAAGTTCATCTGAACATAAGGAAATACCGTTTTTATATGTGACGCTTGCGTAAGCAAAAATCGGCGCTGTCCCCGAATAAACTTCAATCGTGGAAATATATTCTCTCTCGCCCGTTTTATCTATTTTTGCCGGTTTCCAGTTTCGAAAACGCCTGTCGTATTCTTCGGTAGCATAAAAAAGCTCAACCTTTTCGACTCCGTAATCTATATCCGCACTTACCGTAAAATACGGTCTGCCCCCGCTTACGCTGAAAGTAATCTTCGGGCTTTTGGGGAAAGGAATATCTTTTACGACATAATCAAGCCATTTTTCTAAGCAAACTCTTCCTTCCTTGGATAAACTGTCTTTTTGGTTGGGTGTAAAATATTGAAATACTTCTCCTCTTATAAGCGAAGCGATATCCCCCGCCCTGTCAATGCTTGCGTATGCGTTATTGGTCGCCGAAAGCATCAAAACGGGACATTCGATATTTTTTGCGTAGGTTTCGGAAGCGACGCCCGAAAGCCAGCATGCGCGCTCCTCGGTCATTTCTATTTCATGTTCAAGGTCAAAGCGTGAGCCTTCTCCGAATTCGGTATATCCTAAGGAAAAAATCGGCACAAAAGCGCTGACTCGGCTGTCCGTTCCGGCAACCTGCCAGGCGATTTCTCCGCCGTTTTTTACGCCGATTAAAATTATTGTACCGTTGAAACCTTCTAATGATTCGATAAAAGTAAGCGCTCGTCTTACTACGGTAGTCCAAAGATACCAAGGGGTTTCTTTGACGGTTGTTTCGATCCTTGTTAAGCTGTCCAAAGCTTCACTTAATTTGCACTCTTTCATGCTTTCGGGATAAACGCTTTTAGAAAGTGCCGAATAGTCTATCGACACCGCAATTCTTCCCGGTCTGCTTAAGGCTAAAAGAGTAGAAAGCTTGGCTTCTTTATCCAAGCTTTCAAGTATTAATACGGCAGGCTTTTTTTCGTTTCCACTTGGTTCGGTAACGGTTGCAAAAACCCTTGCTTTTCCGTCTTCTCTGGTTTCAGATACGAAAGTATATTTGGAAAGCATAATGTTTTCCTCTGTTCTTTCTTCGCTTAATTTTAGAGTTTCAAGCGGTTCGATTTTAGGATCGTAACCCTGCCAAACTTGTGAAGGTGTCAATAATTTAATCATTATTATTTATTTATTTTGCGCCTTTTTTCTTTCAATTTTTTTCCATATAGGGGTAGCTATTAATTTTTGCAATTCTACAATAGGAATAATGGCAAAACCAAATCCCATAGCAATAAGCCATTCGAACCATTCAAGTTCTCCGGTCTCGAAAATTTGGCGTATTCCGGGGATTGCGATAACTCCGACTATAAGGATTGTGCCAACCAAAAATGCGATATTCATAAATTTATTGCCGAGAGGATTTTTCGAAAAAAGGCTTTCGGATTGGCTGCGCATATTATATGCATGGAAAAGCTGTATCATACAAAGAGTTAAGAACGCCATGCTCATCGCTTGACTGTGATCGCAAAGACCATGTTTTTCGAGTACAAAATATCCGACTGAAAAACTTCCTAAAACAAGAGCTGTTTGAAAAATACCTTGAAGTAAAATTTCAAAACCGGTTCTGCCCGAAAGTAGACTCTTGTTAGATTTTCGCGGTTGTAACTCCATAATGTTTTTATCCGCGCCTTCCATACCCAGTGCGAGTGCGGGAAGAGAGTCTGTAACAAGGTTAACCCAAAGTATCATGACAGCGGTCAAAAATTCCACTCTCATAAATACGGTTGCGATAAACAGACACAAAACTTCCGCGATGTTTGCGGAAAGTAAAAATTGAACTGCTTTTACTATATTCGAATAAACTTTTCTGCCTTCTTCGACCGCGCTTACGATTGTTGCGAAATTATCGTCTGCAAGAACCATATCGGCAGCGCCTTTACTTACGTCTGTACCGGTTATACCCATACCTACGCCGATGTCCGCGGCTTTAATTGAAGGTGCGTCGTTAACGCCGTCGCCGGTCATTGCGACGATTTTACCGAATTTTTTAAATGTGGTAACTATTCTTACCTTATTTTCGGGGCTGACACGCGCAAAAACCTTAATGTGAGGCAACGCTTTAGCAAACTCTTCGTCCGAAAGCTTGTCTATCTCGGCGCCGGTCATAACTTGGTCGCCTTCTTTTAATATTCCTATTTCAGTTGCGATTGCGGCTGCGGTTGCGGCGTGGTCGCCGGTAATCATAATTGCCTGCATACCTGCCTTTTCGCAAATCTTAACGGCATCTTTAACTTCAGGTCTCGGAGGATCGATCATTCCGACCAGTCCAACGAAAATCAAACTCGATTCAACGCTGTCCCCGCTTAAATTTTCCTTTTTAATTGCAACGGCAAGCACTCTTAAGGCTTTCTTTGCCATATTAAGGTTTGCTTCCGCGATTTTTTCTTTCGATGCTTTATCCAGTTTTTTGATTTCGGTGCCGATTAAAATCTTATCGCATTTTTCGATAAGCATATCGGGTGCGCCTTTAATATAGGCTGTTTTTCCGTCTTCGGTTTCGTTAACCGTGGTCATAAGTTTTCTTACCGAATCAAAAGGAAGTTCGTCTACACGTTTATGATTGGCGATTATTTCAGCGGGAGAAAGACTAAGCTTTTCGGCATAAGCTACAAGGGCGGTTTCGGTAGGATCGCCGAGAAGTTTGCTTGCGCCGTCTTTTAGAGTAATTTTGGTGTCGTTACAAAGCACCATACCGTTTACAAGCTCTTTGTAATCGTTTCCTTCCTGCTTGTCGTCTGCGTTAAACGATCCAAGTCTGTTTATATAAAGCTCTTTAACGGTCATCTGATTAAGAGTCAGGGTGCCTGTTTTATCCGAACAAATAATCTCACAGCAGCCTAAGGTTTCAACTGCGGGAAGACTTCTTATAATTGCGTTTTTAGCGCTCATTTTTTGTACGCCGACGGATAAAACGATTGTAACTACCGCAGGCAATCCTTCGGGGATAGCGGCAACGGCTATTGCAACGCCTACCATAAAGGAGTCGACAATTACAGTGCTGTTAATACCGCCCGCTCCGTTTGCAATTATTAAATTTGCCGCAAAGATAACCGCTGCGATAACAAGCACGATAACGCTGAGCATTTTTGCGGTTTTTCCAAGTTGTTGCTGAAGAGGGGTATTTTCGCTTTCGGTTTCCTTCAGCATTCCCGCTATTTTACCGACTTCTGTTTTCATACCCGTTGCGACAACCAGGCCTTTTCCTCTGCCGTATGTTACGACACCGGTTGAATAAGCCATATTCTTTCTGTCTCCGAGGGGAACCTCTTCAGTGGCTATTACTGCCGTATCTTTTTCGCTGGGAAGCGATTCGCCCGTAAGCGCTGCCTCTTCGATTTTTAAGCTTGCGCTTTCAATCAACCTAAGGTCGGCGGGAACAATATCGCCCGATTCCAAAATAACCAAATCGCCTACGACTATTTCCTCGCTTTTTATTTTCATTTCTACGCCTGCGCGAATAACCTTTGCATAAGGTTTATTCATATTTTTAAGCGCTGCAAGGGCGTTTTCGGCTTTATTCTCCTGAATAAGCCCGATTATGGCGTTTACTATTACGATAAGCAAAATTAAACCCGAATCGATTAAATCGCCGGGTTCTTTGTTAATTATCGAAAGCGCTGCTGATATTACTGCGGCAACTAATAAAACGATAATCATTACGTCTTTAAACTGCTCTAAAAACTTGACTAAAAGACTTTTTTTCTTGCCTTCATCCAATGCGTTTTTTCCGTTTTCAATCAGCCTTTTTTGAGCTTCGGCATCAGTTAATCCGGAAATCTCGCTTTTGCATTCAAGAAAAGCTTCTTGAATTTGCATATTATACAAGTTTTTCATTGTTTACTCTCCACAAAATTATTAACGATTATTATAACAAAAACAAACGATTATATCAATCTTTTTATTAAGCGGTTTTTTTTAGCATACTTTAAAAATTTATTCCCTCAAACCTAATCCTTTGAACAGTTATAGTTTATGTTTAAGCGAAAACTATGGCGAAACAGAAAAAACCATGCAACACTGCAACGGAAATTTTTTATTTGAAAATGAATGCCCGCAAGGTATCCTGCGGGCATTGGTTGATAAATCTGTTTTTTGTTTTATTTTTTGCCGTGATGTCTGTTTTGATTTCCTTGCCCATGATTATTATGGTTTCCATTGCTATGACCATTATGGTTCACATTACCTTGACTATTATGATTGTGTTTGGGATGGCATCTTACGTTACCGCAATAATTACTTATGATAAGACCTGTTCAAACGAATAGTGCTATCATCAATATATTCACACTTTATTTCCATTAACGCAACAACACTCCCTGAATAAGTATTATCATCATCCGAAAAAGTCACATTTGCTAATAAAAATAAAAATGCATACGTTTGTTTATTAAACAATTCGCTTGGAACGGTAAGTTTTATACCTTCTTTTCCAAAAGTTTTCCCCGTTTTTTTTGTCATATTAATGGCGTATTTATCCGAAGAAAATATTTCAGCCGATATACTTTGCATATAGTATAAGCCATTTGCATCACGGTAATCTATCTCATTTTCAATGTGCATAATGTTATCTGTATTTACTTCGCTGAAATATAGTACAATATATGAGTTTTCAGTAGTGCCCATAAATGATGAGGGTGGTTCTTTATACCAACCGATATAAAAATCAAGAGTTACATCGTTAATATTAAATTTCGTTTTTTCACTTCTTGCAGCACATTCGATAGATGAATAGCCCCCGTATCCATAATTAAATCCGCTGCTAAAACCTTTATATTTTCCATCTATATCCGCTGCACACGCTGTCAATATAAAGACAGATGTCATTAACACAGCTATTATATACATTATTTTATTTTTGTTCATTCTCATCCCACAGTTTTTTTAATCGATTATTACATTATTTGTATTCAATTTATAAATTTATTTATTTATTATAAATGTATCATAGCTTTAAATTTTGTCAATATTGAATTACTCGACTGTGCGGTATAAGATACATTTATTTTGTCAATTATTTATTTGAGGTGTAATTATGTCTAAATATGAAATTAAAGCCGTTTCGGCAAAAGAAATCATTAATTCGAGAGGAGAGCCGACAATCGAAACCACCGTCACGCTTGCTAGCGGAATAACAGGCTCGGCTTCCGTTCCTGCGGGCGCTTCAACGGGAAAAAACGAAGCTAAAGTGCTTCTCGACAACGATACAAAACGCTTTTTCGGAAAAGGAGTTTTACGCGCGGTAAAAGCGGTGAACTTGGATTTATCTTTCTGCGTAGTTGGAAAGGACGTAAGGCATCAAAAGGAAATCGACGAAGCGATGATTGAAACGGACGGCACAGGGGATAAAAAGAGACTGGGCGCAAACTCTTTGTTGTCTATCTCTCTTGCGGTAGCGAGGGCTGCAGCTAACGTTCTGCACACTCCCCTTTTTAAATATCTTTCGGAAGGACGGATTTTGGTGCTGCCTACCCCGATGTTTAACATAATAAACGGAGGGGCGCATTCGGATAATAATTTGGATTTTCAGGAATTTATGGTTTTGCCAACCGGAATGAAATGCTTTGCAGATAAAGTTCAGGCGGGAGTCGAAATTTACGTTAAGTTAAAGGAGCTTTTAAACGGACTGGGTAAAAGCACCGCAGTAGGCGATGAAGGCGGATTTGCTCCCAACCTCGATAATGCCGAGCAAGCCTTGAACCTTATAGTCGAAGCGATAGGAAGAGCCGGTTATTCTACCGAAAAAGTCAAAATTGCTCTTGACGTAGCAAGCAGCGCTTGGTTTAAGAACGGGAAATACCATTTGCCCAAAGAAAATAAAACTTTTGAAAAATCTCAACTTTTGGATTATTACGAAAGCTTGCTTTCGCGTTTTCCGATCGTATCTATCGAAGACGGGCTTTACGAAGAAGACTTTACGGGATGGGCGGAGATGACTAAGCGGTTTAATCACAAGTGTTTTTCGGTTGGCGACGATTTGTTTACAACCAACAGAAACAGACTGAGCAGAGGCATAGCGGAAGGCTCCGCAAACGCGATTTTAATTAAACCCAATCAAATAGGAACCTTGTCCGAAACTTTGGAAACTATCGAGCTTGCAAAAAACAACGACTATACAACGATTATTTCGCACCGAAGCGGCGAAACCAACGATAGCTTTATAGCAGATCTTGCAGTAGCGACTTCCAGCACCTTTATTAAAGCGGGCGCACCGTGCAGGGGGGAAAGGCTTGCAAAATACAACCGATTACTACGAATTGAAGAATTAATGGCAGAATAAAAAAAGGGCTTAGAAATAAGCCCTTTAAATTTTCAATTATAAAAGATTTTATGAAACGGAATTAAAATAATTAATTTCTCTGATACCGGTAAAGTTTATATCTTTAATATCCTCTTTGTTGACGCTGATAATATAAGAATTGCTTACCATTTTTTGTTTTAATTCGCCGCCGTCGTAGACGTAATGTAAATTAATAACTAAAGTTTTATTTTCTATGTATATTCCGCAGATAAAAAAATCCTTATACGATTCAGAGTGCCAGGTATCCCGAAGTAAAATAAAAGCTTTTGTCTCAAAAAATTCGCTGTCAAATCCCTCGAGAAAAGTTTTTATCCAACCATATTTCGATAAATTTTGAGGCTGACTTAATACGTAAGCGTAAAGATATTCTTGAACTTCCTTTGAATTTCGTAAAATTAACGGATTTTCGGGTATATTTGTTGCGAAACTGCTTATTTGAGTATGCTGCTCAAAAACAATTAAATTATCGGTAGAAATTTTTAAATTTTCTTCTTCGATGCAAGCGGAAAAAATACTGACGAAAACCGTCAGAACAATAAACAGCGCAATATATTTAGTGTATTTTTTCATAAACCGCAACTCCTAGTATACCAAGTATAATTATAGCATATCCAGTCAATCGCTATATATTGTTTAGCATTAACAAAGCAAACACAAAATATAGAATTTTTAAAGATAGGTTTATTTAACAAAATCCGTCCAAATAACACCCTCTGCGTCACTCGGCATTTTAAAATCTCCTCTTGGAGAAAGCCCTACCGAACCGACTTTCACGCCGTCCGGCATACAGGAACGTTTAAATTGCTGTGAGAAAAATCTGACGTAAAATTTATTGAGCCACCGTTTTATGGTTTGGGGAGGATAATCACCCGAAAACACCTGCGAAGCAAGATATAGTATCTTTTCCGGCTTAAAGCCCCACCTTAAAGTATAATAAAGAAAGAAATCATGGAGTTCGTACGGGCCTACAAGATCTTCGGTCTTTTGACCGATTTCTCCGTCTTTACCTGGGATAAGTTCGGGAGATACTGGCGTATCCAGTATAGAAAGCAAAGCCTCTCCCGCTTCGCCTCCTATCCTTTGGGCTTCCGCTCTAATTAAATGACGAACCAGAGTTTTGGGTACTCCCGCGTTTACGCCGTACATTGACATTTGATCGCCGCCGTAAGTGCACCAACCTAATACTAACTCGGATAAGTCTCCCGTTCCGACGACAATTCCGCCCTCCTTGTTGGCTATATCCATTAAAATTTGCGTTCTTTCGCGCGCTTGAGCGTTTTCGTAAGCGGTATTATATTCGTTTTCGTCTTGACCGATGTCCTTAAAATGCCGGCTTACGCTTTCTTTTATGTCGATTATTCTAAGTTCTGCGCCCAAAGCTTTAATTAACTTAACAGCATTGCTTTTTGTTAAATCCGAGGTCGCAACGCAGGGCATTGTTATCCCTATGATATTTTTTCGGTCGTAGCCTAATTTATCGAAAGCCCGCACCGTTACCAAAAAAGCAAGCGCGCTGTCTAAGCCGCCGGATATTCCTATCATCGCTTTTTTCGATTTCACAAATAAAAGACGTTTTTTCAAACCTTCGCATTGAAGCGATAAAATAAGCTCGGCGCGTTTTTTTGCGTGGAAAGATTCGTGAACGAAAGGATTTTTATCTATTTTTCTAGTTAGTTCGCTCTTTTTGCTGACATAATCAAAATAAACCGTAACGTAACCGCTGTCTTTTTCGGAATTAAAAGTATTTAAACGCTGTCTTTCAAAACTAAGTTTATCTAGATCTATCTCGGAAGAGATTATCGAACTGTCAAACAATTCGCTTTCCTTTAAAATATAGCCGTCTTCCGCGATTATATTATGTCCCGAAAAGACCAAATCGGTAGTGCTTTCTCCCTCTCCTGCGGAGGCGTAAACGTATCCGCAAAGTCCTCTTGCGGACTGTGAAGTGATAAGCGAACGCCTATATTCGCTTTTTCCCACGACTTCGTCGCTGGCGGAAAGATTAACGATAATAACCGCTCCGTTTTGCGTGTGGTGGGATGAAGGCGGTATCGCTACCCATAAATCCTCGCAAATTTCCGCTGCTACAGTAAGCTTTGGATTATTTTTCGCTTTAAATATAATTTTTGTGTTAAACGGAACAGTTGCTCCGAAAATTTCGGTTTCTTTTATATCTCCGTTTGCGGATGTAAAATAGCGCATTTCTGAAAATTCGCCGTAGTTTGGAATAAAGGACTTCGGAATTATGCCTAAAACAATCCCTCCCTTTATCGCAACCGCTACGTTATAAAGCTTTTGATTATAAACGTAAGGCATCCCCAAAAATGCCAAAACAGTAGTGGCTTTTGTGCGTGAAAGTATGGTTTTGAGCGCTTCTAACGCGCCGCAAAGCAAAGTTTCTTGAAAGAGTAAATCCCCGACCGTATAGCCTGTAACGCACATTTCGGGAAGAGCTAATACTTCGATACCTTGTTTTTCGGCGTTATTTATCGCTTCCGCTATGCTGTCTGCGTTATATACCGTATCCGCAACCTTAATTTTCGGCGTTGCGGCTCCTACTTTTACAAATCCGTATTCCATATAAGCCTCCCTTTCTATTTTACCACTCTTTATTTAATTATTCAATTTAAAAGATTCCGAGCTTCTTACCCGTTCTCGGATAGACCTCAGGAGTTTCGCAAGTTTTTTCAATAACGATTAATGCGCGGCGGTTTCCTTCCAAATCATAAGTTTTGGCGCTAAAAAATTTAGCTCCAAGGGAAAAAAGCGCGCCTTTTGCTTCTTTTATTTCAGCCTCTTCCGATTTATAAGCGATAAGCTTTCCCCCGACCTTTAGCGCAGGAACGCCGTATTCGATAAGTTTAGGTAAAAAAGCGACCGCTCTTGCCGTCACAACGTCGAATTTATCGCGGTTTTTTCTTGAAAACTCTTCCGCTCTTATCTGGTCTACAGTTGCGTTTGTCAAATTTAGCTTTTCAATAACTTGCTTTAAAAAATTAACCTTTTTCCCCGTGCCGTCTATCATCGTAATAATAACGTCTTTTCTAGCTATCGCAATGGGAATCGCCGGAAAACCCGCTCCGCTTCCAATATCAAGTACGCTTGCCCCCTTTTTTATAAACCTCTCGCCCATTACGCTGTCTAAAAAATGCTTAATCAAAACTTCGTTATCGTCGGTTATTGCGGTTAAATTATATTTTTCGTTTTCGGAAAGTAAGTAGTCACGGTAAATCATAAACGCTTTTGCGTCTTTATCGCTTAAAATAAATCCGTATTTTAAAAACAGCTCTTTAATTTCCATCTTTTTCTTCGTTCAGCCTTAAATAAACCATCAAAACAACGATATCGGAAGGAGAAACCCCCGAAATTCTACTGGCTTGCCCAAGGGAAATGGGGCGGATTTTTTGAAGCTTTTGACGTGCTTCAATTCTTAAATTTTTTATTTCGGCATAATCGATGTCCTCGGGCAAAAGTTTGCTGTCAAGCCTTTTCATTTCTTTAATTTCAGCTTCTTCCTTATTAAGATATCCTGCGTATTTAATATCCGCTTGCACGCTTAAAAAAGCTTCCTTATACTCTTGAAGCTCGGGCATAAGCTCAATTATATCTTCGTAAAAAATATTGGCACGCTTTAATAAATCCTCAAAAGAAATGCTGTTTTTCGCTTCGCTTTCCCCTCTCTTTAGTAAAAAATCCTTAATATCTGCGCTTGAAACCGTGCGCTTCAGCGCGCCTTTTATATATTCCATATCCGCGCGCTTTTTATTAAGTCTGTTTATTCTTTCTTTTGATGCAAGCCCTAAAGAATTGGCAATATCGGTAAGCCTTAAATCCGCATTATCTTGACGAAGTTTTAAGCGGTATTCCGCTCTTGCCGTCATCATTCGGTACGGCTCGTTAGTGCCCTTTGTGACAAGATCGTCTATCAGCACTCCGATATAAGCTTGATCTCTTCTTAATATAAGAGGAGGCATTTTATCCAAATAAAGCCTTGCGTTAATGCCTGCCATAATACCTTGGGCGGCGGCTTCTTCGTATCCGCTGCTTCCGTTAATTTGACCTGCTAAAAACAAACCTTTTATTTTTTTCGTCATAAGATAAGGCGTAAGTTCCAGTGGATTTACCGCATCGTATTCTATAGCGTAAGCGTAACGCATAATTTTGGCGTGATTAAGTCCTTTTATCGAATGAATCATACGCTCCTGTATATCGTAAGGCATTGATGTTGATAACCCTTGGATATACATTTCATCGGTATCCTCGCCTTCCGGCTCAATAAAAAGCTGATGACGGTTTTTATCCGAAAAGCGTTTTACTTTATCCTCTATAGAGGGACAATATCTCGGTCCTACGCCCGAAATGCTTCCGTTATATAAAGGCGCTCTGTCTAAATTCTCTAAAATTATGCGGTGCGTTTCTTCGTTTGTGTAAGTCAAATAACATAAAGCTTTGTTTTTAGGCGCATCGCTGTTTAAAAAAGAAAAATTATATACGTCGTCTTCGCCGTACTGAGGTTCCATTTCGTTTAGATCGAGCGAGCTTTTTAAAACCCTTGCAGGTGTTCCGGTTTTAAAGCGCACTATTTCCAGCCCTAATTTAATTAGGGATTTAGATAATTCGGTTGCTCCCTGAAAGCCCTGAGGACCGCTCTTTTTTTGGTATTCTCCGATAATGATTTTGCTGTCGAGATAAACGCCCGTTGCAAGCACGATAGCTTTTGCGAAAAAGGTTTCGGAAAGCGCGGTTACAATACCTTTTACCTCCCCTTTTTCAGAAAGAATTTCAGTCGCTTCGGATTCCAATACTATAAGATTTTCCGTGGTTTCCAAAACGCGCTTCATTCGCGTCTGATATCTCTTTTTATCCATTTGCGCGCGCAGGCTGTGAACGGCGCTGCCGCCCGCTCGGTTAAGCATTTTAATTTGAATATTAGCGTAGTCTGCGTTGAGTCCCATTTCTCCGCCAAGGGCGTCGACTTCGCGCGCAAGATGACCTTTTGCGGTTCCCCCGATATTGGGGTTGCATGCCATAAAAGCTATCGCATTAAGTGAAAGAGTAAGAAGCAAAGTTTTTTTGTTTTGACGCGCGAGTGCAAGCGCGGCTTCTACGCCTGCGTGACCTGCGCCGACAACTATTGCATCAAAGGTATGTTGCTCTATATATTCGTTTTGGGTATCCCTATTTTCCATTTTGGTATCCTATTTTCCGACACAAAAGCGCGAAAAGATTTCATCTACCGTATCTTCCGTAACTATGCTTCCGGTTATCCCCGCAAGAGAACTTAGCGCATTTTTAATATCCGTTGCCGTACATTCGGGAGGGGTAAAGTCTAGATTTTGATATGCACTTTCTATTGACTCCAAAGCGGATTTTACAGCGTAAATGTGACGCTCAAGCATAAGGTTTGTATCCGAAAAGCCGCTATCTAAATCAAAGCAATTAAGCACTTTTTCAAGTACTTTATCGGTGTCGTCCTCTCTTAAACAAGAGATACTTATATCCGCATTTTTATCGTATTTTTTAATGTCGATTTTGTTTAAAACGGTTATGCTTTTTTTATCTTTTGCAAGCTTAAAAAGCTCCTTTTCTCCTTCTTTATCATAAGCGCTTGCATCCAAAACAATAAGCGCGATATCCGCGCCGAGTAAAGCCCTTTTACTTCTTTCGATTCCCAGTTTTTCCACTGCGTCTTCGCTGTTTCTTATTCCTGCGGTATCGGTAAAAGTTATCTTATAACCCTTGTAATTTATGCTTTCGCTTAAGGTGTCTCTCGTTGTGCCCGGGATAGCTGTTACTATCGCTCTGTCCTCTAAAAGGAGCTTATTTAACAGCGAGGATTTACCTGCGTTAGGAAGACCGATTATCGCAACGTTAATTCCGTTTTTAATTAGCTTTCCCCTTTTTGAAGTTTCGAAAAGCCTTAGAAGGCTCGATTTTGCAGAAAGAATATCCGGCCTTATTTCGTCGTTTTCATAGCTGAGTTCATCGGGATAATCCAAACTGCCTTCGATTTTGGCTAAAACGTATCTTAAACTTTCTTCGATTTTATAGATCCCTTTACTTAGTTCTCCGTCCATTAAGCGGTAAGCCTCAAGCATCGCGCTTTCACTTTCGGCGCTTATCATTTCTCCTACGCCTTCCGCTTTATCTAGCGAAAGTTTTCCGTTTAAAAACGCTCTTTTCGTAAATTCACCGGGGAGCGCAGGCCTTGCGCCGCATCTTAAGGTTAAACTTAAAACAGCGTTTAAAATACCTATTCCGCCGTGACAATGAAATTCCACAACGTCTTCTCCCGTAAAGCTTCTTGGAGCTTTAAAGTAAACTAAATAAGTTTTTTCTTTAAATGTTTCTCCAAAAATTGTCCCTAAATACATTTTTGACGGGGAAAATTCCGCCGTCAAATTAGTTGTAAATATTGATTTTGCTATCTCAAGCGCATTCTCTCCGCTCAATCTGACTATTCCGATTGCGCCTGCGGAAGTTACCGCTGTCGATATTGCAGCAATCGTAATCATTAAAATCCTTTCTTTTTAGGACCGAAGCTTCTCGTTCTCGGCATACCCTTTTTCTTAAAATCGGTTATGGAAGGCTGTTCGGTGTCCGAAGTTATAACGGTTCTTTCAGCTCTTGGTTCGCTTTGATAATTTTCTCTTCTGTCGCGATTAAAATTATCGCGCCCTCCACGGTTATAACTACTTCTATCGCCGCGGTCACGGTTATAACTGCCTCTATCGCCGCGGTCACGGTTAAAGCCGTCTTTATTGAAATTATCCTTAAAGCTTCTATACGGTCTGTCTTGATTTCTGTCGTCTCTGGGTCCGTTTTTTATAATATCGTTGCCTCTTCCTGAGGGAACGAAGTTTTTCGGAGTAATAATAACGTATCTGTTAGGCTCTTCCCCTTCGCTTTCGGAGGTTGCTATATCCGAATTTTGAAGCGCGGTATGAATTGCTCTTCTTTCAAAAGGATTCATAGGCTCGAGTTGAATTTTTTTATTAAGTCTTTCCGCTTTGCAGGCAAGCTTTTCGGCAAGTTCGCCAAGAGTTGCTTCTCTTTTTTCTCTGTAGCCTTCGGTGTTTACGGAAATTCTTTGAAAAGTATCCTCGCCTTTATTGGCAACGATTAAAGTTAAATATTGAAGAGCGTCAAGGGTTTCGCCGCGAAATCCTATCGCGTTAACGCTGTCGCTTCCATTTATTTTAACTTCGATGCCGTCCGCATTTTCTTGATAAGCGGCCGAGGCGTTAAAGCCCATTAAAGAAAGCAATTGGTTTACAAAATCGGTTGCCTTTGTCGCAGGCGTTTCCTTTAGGGTTAGTTTTACTTGTGCGCTTGAAAACATTCCGCCGCGGTTTATAACCTCTATTTCGGTGTTTTCGCGGGTGCTACCCAGTTCTTTGAGCCCTTGCTCGACCGCTTCGTCAACGGTTTTTGCTTTAATTTCGATTGATTTCATATTTACTCCTATCTAATAAATGTTGTCGAGGCTTTTCTTTCGCGTTCTTTCTCGTCAATTGCCTTTGTAATAAAGTTGTACCCCAAATTGAATATTAAGGTAAAGGCGGAGTTAATCAACATATACAGCGTGAACGCGGTAGAATAAAACAAAGAGAAGACTCCGATCATAACCGGCATAAGGTATGTCATTATCTTCATTTGCTGTTGTTGCATTTGCTGGGTTTTTTCGTCGCCGCCCATCGGCTGTTGCATATTCCCTGAAAACGGTTTCATCAAAAGCTGAGATAAAATATTTAAAATAAGCGCAATAATGGGGAGTGCAAGATATCCGTTCCAAACTTTTTTTCCGTTTTCGTTGTAGTTGTATTCTGCAAACAAAGGTTTCATTACCTTGTTGTATTCTTTAGCGTCGATATCCGTAATTGCAAGTTTTCCCATTCCGTTTCCCATAAACGTTTCCGCATTGGGAACAGGCTCTTTCCAAGTGTCGGGCATAAAGATATTGGTTACCCATAAAAAGCGCTCCGGTTTATAAAGATCCAAAACCGCTTGTTCTCCCGCTTGGGTTGCCGCGACCTCGTCCGAATTTTTTTGATATTCGTCGTCGTACGCTACAAAGTAAGCGTTTTCAAGTGCGACGTATTTAGTATAGTTTTCATACCTTACACAACTGTTAAATCCGGAGAAAACTACGATAAATACAACCAAAGTAACGATCATCGGTACGCATGAGCCAAGCATCGAATAGCCCTTTTCTTTATAAAGAGCCATTTGTTTTTGATTATATAATGCTTTGTCATTACCGAATTGTTTTTGAAGCTTTTGAAGTTGCGGCTTCATTTCTTCCATTATCTTATTGTTTTTTCTCGTGACTTGCTTTTGCCAAATATCGAGAGGCATAGTAATTGCCTTTAAGATAAGCGTGAAGAAAATAACGGTTAATCCGAAACTGCCGCCCCAGCTTGATACCGAATCATAAAGCCCGTAAACGAGCTTTCCTATCCAGTTCAATCCTGTTTGGGCGGATAATAAAGTTATAAAGTCCATTTTGCCGTTCCTTTTAAATTTTCTTTGACGGGATCGAAGCCTCCTATTCTAAATGGGTTACATCGAAGAATCCTTTTTGCGCCCATCAAAATACCGCGCAAAACGCCGTATTTTTCGATAGCGTCAAGGGTATACATAGAGCACGTGGGAGTATAAATGCAATTGGTTCTAAGCCCCTCGGATATAAACCGCTTATAAAATAGCAGAAGACCTCTACAGATTTTTTTCATTATTTTCGCTAAATCCGGATTTTTTAAGTAAAAACTTCATTTCTTCGTACAGCTCGGGATACGTTGCGCTTGCTGCGTTTTCTTTTGCGGTAATTACAAGGTTGTAGCACCCGTTACCATTAAATTGCAAACGAAACGCTTCTCTTAAACGGCGCTTGATCAGATTTCTCGTTACGGCATTGCCGACTTTTTTTGAAACCGAAAACCCCACCTTCAAATTGTACGCAGGCACCAGCGTTATCGTCATATTCTTACCTGTATAGGATTTCCCTTTTTTGTAAATATAACGGAAACTGGCGGAGCTTTTTAAGCGAAAATTTTTTTGCATCGTTAGGCGGACAACTCTTTCCTGCCTTTTCTTCTTCTGCTTGACAACACTCTGCGTCCGTTCTTTGTTGACATTCTTTGTCTGAAGCCGTGGACTTTGCTTCTTTGTCTTTGTTTGGGTTGGTAGGTTCTTTTCATATATTCCTCTAGTAAAATTATTTTTCTTTTAAATGGCACTTCGATTAGTACCGTTTTTATTATATATAAATTAGTAAAGATTGCAAGCGATTTTAAATAACTTGTTTTTATCCACAATAAATAGATATAGAATGCGTGCTAAAGCACAAGAATTTGTGTTTTACCAATCGTCTTTCGGCGTTGTTTTAATATCGTCGTAAAAGGAAAGATATTTTTCCTTAAAATCCTTTGCGGTGAAACCGTCCTTCGTTATTTCGTTGATTTCCTCAATAGAAAAATCCGAAATATCAAAAGCGTCCTCTTCCAGCATATCCGCAAGTCTTGTCAATTCGCTTAAATTCATCAAATGCCTCTAAAGTATTTTAGCCCAACCATAAAGCCAATGTCAAGCAAGATAAAAAGAGCGAAAAATAGCATCTGTATTGACAAGAGGTTCCTTTGGTTTTATGATTTTATAAATTAATAATTATGGAGAAGCTATGAGTTCTTTTAAAGATTTGAGAATAGTTGATAACTTTTACCAGACATCCGCATTCTTTCCGATGCCGACGATATTGATTTCGACGCTAACGGACGAAGGCACGACTTCAATCGGCGCGTATTCACTTTGTTTTCCCTACTATATAGCGGGAAAAAATTATTACGCAATGATTTTAGAGTGCAGAAACAGCTCCAACACCGCGCAAAATCTTTTAAAACGCGGAAAATGCGCCCTTAATTTTATCGAGGACGGACTTTCTGATTTCAAATCTGCGGTAAAGCTCGGCTTTCCCGGCGAAACGAGTAAAGAGAAAATGGAAAAATGCACTTTTGAGCTTGAAAGGGGAGAGTGTGAAGGCGAGCGTCCGCTTATTATAAAAAAGGCTTATCAGGTTTTTGAATGCACTTGGGACGATACCTTAGAAAACGCATACGAAGACAAAACCCGAACGGGACAGCTTGAAGGAATCGAGCCTCCTTATAAAAATTTCAACGGCATTACAAGCAAATTCGGGTGTCATTTCATTTTAAAAATCGACAAAATTTTAATGAAAGAAAAATATTATGACGCAATCATAAACGGCGTTAAGGCTTCCCTTTTCCCTAAGGTTCCCGTAGATTACGGCTACCGCGACAGCACAAACTTTTGGTATACAAAATTCAAAAGACCTATCGCGGCAAAAATTCCCGCAGGTAAAGAAGCGGATTTAACCTCTGTTTTATATGCGGCAAACCGCGCGGACGACAAAGTAAAATTTAGCGAGGAAGCGTGCAAAATGTTAACGCGCGTTCCGAGGGTTTTTTTAAAAGCCGCGCTGAACGGTTGTGTTAAATGGGCAAACGAAAATAACGTAACTTTAATAACTCCCGAGCATATGAAAATTATTAACGATAAACGCTCGAAAGAAAAAAGCTAACAATTAAAAATCCGCTTTTTAGCGGATTTTCTTTACTATTGACTTTTAAGCGCATATTTAATATGCTTTGAAAAAAATAAGGAATTAAATTATGTTAAAATCATCACTTATTGCAACCATCTCTCCTATTGCGTTATCAACCCAAATTGTAACGGAAGAAGGTATACGAATTACAGTACTTACCGAAAAACTTTTTCGGGTAGAATTTGATAGATATAACACTTTCCAAGACGAAGCAACTCAAAGCGTTTGGTTTAGGTCTTTAACCCCCGTAGCATTTGATTATTCTTTTTTAAACGGCGTTTCTCTGGTTAAAACCGCAAGCGCAACGTTAAGCGTTAACGTTAAATCCAAGAAAATATACGTTTTGCTTAAAGGAGAAAACAAGTTTAAACGGGCTGATAACCGCGAAAATTTACTGGGAACGAGAAGAACCCTCGATTTTACAAACGGCAGAGTATCCATAAAAAAAGGATTGATTTCAAAAAGAGGCGTTGCCGTTTACGATGACAGCGACACGCTACTGCTTGACGGTAACGGTGAAATTAAGGAAAGGAAAATTAAAGAAAAGGATATTTATGTTTTCGCGCACGGCGATAACTATCGAGAAGCTATAAACGATTTTTATAAAATAAGCGGTCAGGTTCCCTTGATACCGAGGTTTGCCCTCGGCGTTTGGTGGAGCAGATACAGAAAGTACAGTGAACAGGAATATTTGACTTTAATGGATGAATTTTCCGAAAATAATATTCCTTTGACCGTTGCAACGGTTGATATGGATTGGCACTGGGTAGATCTTAAAAAACAATTTCCCGACAGAAAATACCCATTTGGAAGAAAAGGATTGCTTATGTGGACTCCCGGTTGGACGGGATATTCGTGGAATACCGATTTATTTCCCGATTACAAACGCTTTTTAAAAGCTCTGCACGACAGAAATTTAAAGGTAACCTTAAACGTTCATCCTGCAGACGGCGTTCGGGATTTTGAGGATATGTACGAAAAAATGGCAACAAAAATGGACGTCGATCCCGCCACTCGTCAAAAAATACCCTTCAGCGCATCCGATCCCAAATTTTTAAACAATTATTTTGACATACTTCATAAACCGTACGAAAAAGACGGCGTCGATTTTTGGTGGCTGGATTGGCAGCAGGGGAAAATTTCCGAAATTCCCTCTCTGGATCCGCTTTGGGCGCTTAACCATTACCATTATCTAGATAACGCGGAGGGCGAAAAAAGTCCTTTAATACTTAGCAGATACGCAGGTGTCGGATCTCACCGCTATCCTTTGGGCTTTTCGGGCGATACTTCTATTACTTGGGCAACCCTTGACTTTCAACCCTATTTTACCGCTAACGCCGCAAACGTCGGTTACACTTGGTGGAGCCACGATATAGGCGGCCACCATTTCGGAGCGCGTGACGACGAACTTTATTTAAGGTGGCTTCAGTTCGGAGTTTTCAGCCCTATAATGCGCCTGCACTCCACAAGTAACGATCTTCTTGGAAAAGAGCCTTGGAATTATCCCTCCCAAATTGCCGGGTTTGCAAGCGATGCGCTACGTTTCAGACATAAGCTTATTCCTTACCTTGACACTATGAACTATAGGACGCATAAAGACGGTATCGCTCTTTGCGAACCGATGTATTACTCTTATCCGAAAAATCCAGAAGCGTATACCGTGGGCAATGAATATATGTTCGGCTCCGAGCTTATAGTTGCACCAATTACAAGACCTTCCGATTCTTCTATAAACCTTGCGGGAACTAAAGTTTGGATGCCCGAAGGTAGGTGGACGGATATTTTTACCGATACCGTTTACATTGGAAACCGCACGCTTACAATGTTTAGGGATTATAAGAGCATACCCATTTTAGCAAAAGAAGGGGCAATCATACCTCTTAGTCTTAACGAAGTTAACGGCGCGGACGACCCCGACAATCTGGAAATATATATTTATAGGGGGAACAACGTCTTTGATATGGTCGACAGAAACGGTGACGGACGGGACGTCAACGCGTTTACGCGCTACGAAGTATCCGAAAGCGACGATATTATCACTTTTAAAATTTCCGCCTTTGGAGATTTGAAATCAATTCCGAAAAAGAGAAGCTTTAAACTCAACTTTAAAGATATTTACAGCGCCAAAACAATTTCCGTTAAGCTAAACTCTGAAATAATTGAGGAAAAAGTATTAATACCTTCGCAGTATAAAAAAGAAAAAATAATTATATTTTCGGAGCTTTCGCCCACGGACGTTTTGGAAATTACTTTAAAAGGATATGAAACGTTGAAACCTCCTAAAAAGGAATTTATTACAGAGCAAATTTTTGCCCGTTGGCAAGAGAACAATATTTATAAAACGCACGTTTATAAGGGAATTATGCGCGGAAAGTCCCCAAGCGGAAACATTCCGCCTTCGGTTAAAAAAATATTGGAATACGCAGACACGTTAGAAAGCGCACGGGATTAGGCGCTATTGACAAATAATGTTAAAAACACTATAATTTTTGCATTACTCTTTGGAGAACGTTATATGGATTATAAACAAACATACAAATACTGGCTGAACAATGTTAACTCGGAAGAAAATTTGGGACTGTCCGCTCTATCTGAAGACGAAATAAAAGAACGCTTTTTTATGCCTCTCGAGTTTGGAACCGCAGGAATGCGCGGAGTTTTGGGACTGGGGACTTTTAGAATGAACAATTATACCGTAGGCCTTGCAACCGCAGGTCTAAGCGAATTTATCGCATCCCTTGGCGCAGATGCAAAAGAAAGAGGCGTGGTCGTATCCTACGATACCAGACGCTGCTCTTTGGAATTTGCCCTTGTGGTAAGCGCGGTACTTGCCGCATACAAAATCAAAGGCTTCCTTTTTGAAGACGTTCGCCCCGTGCCGATGTGCTCCTTTGCGGTAAGACACTTTAAGGCTGTTGCGGGCGTTATGATTACCGCAAGCCACAACCCCAAGGAGTACAACGGCTATAAGGTTTACGGGGAAGACGGCGCGCAAATGTCGCCCGAAGACACCGCAAAAGTTGTTTCGTATATCGATAAAATCGGAGATTGCTTTTCCGTTAAAAAATCCAAACTTTTAATCCCCGAAAAAGGAATAAAAGGACTGGACGGCTACAGGCTAAACGATTATATAACCGTTGTCGGAAAAAGCGTTGACGACGTCTATTTTGATACGATTTCTAAGCTTTCGCTTTCTCCCGAAGCCCTTAAAAGCGAGGGTAATAATTTAAAAATCGTTTACACCCCTCTTTACGGAAGCGGTTATATGCCGGTTACAACTATACTTAAAAGAATGGGCGTAATCCCTACCCTTGTTGAGGAACAAGCTCTTCCCAATCCCGAATTTCCGGGAGTGGATGCTCCCAATCCCGAACAGGCGGATGCGCTTAAACTCGGTATTGGTCTAGCGAAAAAAGTGGGCGCGGAAGTCGTTATCGGCACCGATCCCGATTGCGACAGAATGGGAATTGCCCTTCGCGCGGACGGCGGAGATTATATACTTTTAAACGGCAATCAAATCGGGCTTTTGCTTACCGATTACGTTTTAAAACGCCTTACCGATATAGGCGCAATGGAAAAAGGCGCAACCGTTGTAAAAACCATTGTAACTACCACCCTTGTCGATAAACTTGCCAAAAGCTACGGCGCAAATACCGTTGACGTGCTTACGGGCTTTAAGTTTATCGGCGAAAAAATCAAAGAATGGGAAAAAACCGGCGAAAAAACTTTCGTTTTCGGATTTGAAGAAAGCTTCGGTTATTTAAGAGGCACCCACGCAAGGGATAAAGACGCAGTTGTCGCAAGTATGCTTTTTGTCGAAATGGCTGCTTATTATAAGAGTGTTAAAAAGGGCATTTACGAAAGACTGATAGAGATTTTTGAAACTTTCGGCTATTATACCGAAAAGAACGTTTCTATTTTCTATAAGGGACTTGACGGCATGGCAAAAATGAATGACGTTATGGAAAAGCTTAGAACGGTAAAAATCGAATCTTTGTCCGACTACCCTGTAGAAATTTTTGCCGATTATAAAACCGGAGCAGCAAGACTATCAGACGGCACAATGGAACCGATTACTCTTCCCAAAACCAATGCGCTTCATTATACCCTTCCAGATAAAAACTTTGTCTGCGTCCGCCCAAGCGGCACCGAGCCGAAACTTAAGGTCTACGTCCTAGTAAGTGACGAAACCAAAGCCCTCTCCGCCCAAAAAGCGGAAAAAATTCTCGAATCAATCAAAGCTTATCTCTAAAAAATCAAAACGCTCCGAAAGGAGCGTTTTTTAAGCCAATTTTTGTAACGATAGTTATATCTCCGTAATTGTTTTTGTTTTAATATGATAATCGATACGCCTTTCTGTGCAAAAATTTATAACCTGTTGTGCCATATCATTAAAATATTGCTTGTGGTTTTTATATGCCGTTATTTGTTTATTATAATGCATCCTTCCAAAAATAATTTTATCAACAAAAGACACTGTATCCAATATCTCTCTTAGATTTTGTTCTATTATATTAGGTGTAGGGTATGGTTCGATGCTTACCCAAGTTTTACAACCGGCATCGTGCAATGCCCGAAGCGAAGCAATGCGATCGATAAACGGTGCAGAATTTGGTTCCATGCTTCTGCGAAAATCTTCTGACAAAGAAACAAGGGTAATGCCATATTCATTTTTTTTAGAAAAATTAACTAATTCTATTGGTAAAATACCTTTTGTTAGTGCAGTACATTTTATTTTTGCGGAATTCAATTTAGCAATAATTTTCAAGCTCAAATCCTTAACTTCGTCATATCCATACATAAAGGGGTCTGTCGTAAAGCAAAGTTGTACCGATTTTATTTTTGCTTTATATTTTGGAATTTCTTTGTCTAAAAGCTCAAGGGCATTGGAAACAAGTTTAGGTTCGCACCATTCTTCATAAGTTTTTATTTTACCAAACCGTTTTGCCATCATCATAGCGTAACAAGGATATTTGCAACCATGCGCACACCCCTGAACGTGATTTATAGTGTAATCGCCGTATTCGACTCCAGTTTTATATAATAGTGTTTCCCTTGTAATCGTGTTCATTAATATTCCTTATTGGCAAAGCTAATCATATTTTTAGTTATTTTTGCTCCCTGATTTTCCTCTAAATCTTTTTTTATTTCCTTTCTAAATCCATCGGCAGGAAAAATAGGATGTTCATCTATAACTTCCCAAAGTTGTTCCAAAGCAACATTTTTTTGTCCGTTAAATTTTTTCTGCAAAAATTCTGAAATATCCTTAATATAATAACAATCTTTATCCGAATAAGAAACTATTTTTCCTTCGTTTTCAAAATCCATAACTAATTGCTGTTCTTTTCCATGCGTATTCTTTGCAGAAGATTTTCCTTCAAATATTTTCCAAGCGACTTGTTTATATAGTTTAAATCCTATTTTGTTACTTGTACAATGAATTAAATTATATACAATAGCATTGCAACTATTAAAAAAAGGAAATGATGCAATATAATATTTTCTCGTTTTTTCTTTTCTTAACGAAACAATTATGTCTTCCAATAATTTTTCATAAGCATTTTTATCACTTCCAAAAGCAATAAGTTTATTAATATCTGTTAAATATGTTAATTCATATTTTTCTACTGCTTCTTTGCTTTTCGCCATTTTAACAGCTCGCGTTGAATCCGAAAGCATATGATTTATTATAACCTCACCCCAATTGTTTATAAAAGGAAAAATTGCATCCCAATCTATAGTAGCTTCATATGGATCATAAACTAATAAATAATTAGTTTGTTCATTAGAAACAATACGAGTAATTTCTTTTAATAATTCATTACCGTCTTTCACGCTTAAATGAATCTTAAAGTTTTTTGAGTCATTTCCGATAATATTTTTTAAATGCGTTATCTTTTCTTCTGAAAAATCATTAAAATATACTTCTATAAATTTTAGAGGATATTGCTCCGCCGCCATACGTAATATATTCGATACTCTAACGGGAGTGCCGAAGACTTGATTATTTTTATCATCATAATATTCACCACTATTACACATACAATCGATAAAAACTAATTTTTGACAGAATTTATTGTTCAAGAGTTTTTGTACCCATGCTTTCACATAATTTTCAATCAATTCGAATTTTTTAATAGTATGCGGGCATGCCTTGCTAATAATTTCATTTTCTTTAGTGTTTTTCATTTTTACCCTCCATAATATGTTTTTTACTTTTTTCCATTTATAATATAGCATATAAAAAGCCCTTGGACAATAATTCAAGCTAATTTTTTAACATAAGGGAAAGAAAAACCACCTCATTAAAGGTGGTTCTTAACGCTTAATTGAACTAGCGTTTTAAAATGGTCGGAGTGGCGAGACTTGAAATCGCGGACTTACGATCCCGA
>LAHS01001779.1_pt1 | contig 34103 bp, 30 predicted proteins | sample 329651 | NCBI WGS metagenome assembly LAHS01 (sample SAMN03275699, study PRJNA271635) | activated sludge metagenome | isolation source: sample C-1 Sludge from hydrolytic chamber (first chamber) of Anaerobic...
GCACAAGCAGCTCGTTACCTTGCTATTACATCCTTCGAGATTCAGTTATGTAATGAACTGGATACAGGACTTTATAAAAATATGTTGAAGCGGCAGAACCAAGATGGCGCATTCCTGTCTTCTACTGAAAAAGCAAATCTTATGATTGCATTTATCGTAAGAACAGTAAAAGATAACTATGGCGACCTTGGTAAATCTGAATTTGCACAGCATAAAGATAGTTCTGATGCAGACAACGTTCGAGAATACGCCATTAATTTAATCAGAAAAATTAAAGTCTTATTCCCTACCGCTGAAACTAAAGGTCTTGATAGGGACTATTGGTATGTTAGTATGAAAAACTTTGAGCAAGGGCTTGAACAAATTTGTAAAGATATTCAAAACGACCCGATAGGTAAGAAGCTCTTTGGTTTAACATATAGCCATAATATCATTAGTAAGATGCGTGTCGATGGTAAGGAAGTTAACAAACTCGTAAATAGACGTACCACTAAATTCCCGTGGCTTAATACTAAAACCACGGCAATGATGATGCCAGAAAACGAATTTGAAGAAAGTAAGTTTGTTGCTAAGTTTATAGCTGATAATAAATTTAACATCGATGATATTGATGTCAGCGACATGTCTCTTATCGTAACAGAAAACGGGAAACGTAGACAAGTAACCGTAGAAAAATATGAACAGATTATGAAAGTGCTCGGATACGACAAAGACACAATCGGTGAGTTGAATAAATTTACAGATAAGTGGATTGAAGACCTGTGGGAAAAGTGTAGCAAGGAGTATAGAGCAAAAGGTAAGACCGAGGATGAATACAAGAAGACAAAAGACAACTTTATTGATAGATGGAAGAATGCTATTAATAAGGCAAAGCGTGGTGTACTTTCTGCTGGCATGATGGGTGCTGGGCATTTCTATCCGACGGATAGCAGTGTAGCTCTGAAGTTAGGGTTTGCTGTTAAGCACGGTATTACAAAACTAGATGCTATACTGTTATCAAAAGCACTCGAATCTAAGATTGAATATATCGCCGAGAAGATGGAAAGAGGACATAAGGTAGGCACAGAAGATACAGACCCTGACCATAGAGTTGTAGAACTTAATAAAAGAGTATACAATTTTAAATACGGAATGAACAGGGGAAAGTACGCAGCTGAACTAAAAGATAAACATGTTGTATCCTACGAAGGGGATAAATACCTATTAACGAACGAGCAGTATAAAGAATATGTAAGAACCAAAAAAGACGAAAATAAGCTCGCCAAAATTAAAGAATTTTTCCAGGCAGAAAACTGTGTAGTCACTTCTGTACGAGACAAAAGCGGTGCTAACGCAGCTGCTGGCAAAGAGGTAGGAGAGCCAAACTTAATTGACGGGACCACTGTTGAATTCTTCGCTAAGAAAGAGGATTCTATACCTGGTGACACTAATTATTCAACAGACAACGGTGTTCTGCAGTCGTCTGGGACTGTAGTTGGTGCCATCGCTACGTTGTTACATGACTATTTTAACATCGACGAATCCGGTATTTCTAACAATGTTTTTGTAAAAGCAGTATTAGCTATAAACAATACAATTCCAAAAGATGTTCTTATCGATAATGGTCTTAATGGGTATATTGAAAAGGTAGCAGAAAAGAACAACGAAAAGGTAGCAACAGTGCGTGAGAGAGTTATGGAACAGATTAAGAAGGACGTTAATAGATTTGTTTATCACGAGCAGATGGAAATTTCGGGCAAGGTTAGAAATGCCTCTTTGGATAAAGCATTTGGCAGCCCCAGCAATCCTCAGAATAACTCAAAGTTTACCGAAGGACCGGATGCATTCCGTGACAATATTAATAGAATCTCTCTTCAAGCAATCCAAGTAGGCAGACAAATCGTTATCGAAGACAAGCTCCCGAAGTTTAACTATAGCGACAAAGAGATAAAAGAAAGCGGGTACATTAATTCGTGGGCGTACACCAAACTTAGAGAAGCAATCCTTGGTGCTTTAAACATAATGGACTATCAGGATGGGTACTATACTGTCAAGAAACTCGACGTTACCGATAGCTCTCCAATCAAGAATATCAAAGGAAGAGTTAATGTTCATGATACAGATTCCACAAAATGGAAAGCAAAGAAAAAACTCGAACCGTACGAAAACCCTATTGCTTCCATATTGCAGTACATGGGTTCTGTAGATAAGTCGGATTTGAAAAAAGAGTATGGTCAGGGTATTCTATACACCATTGAAGACTTGATGGCGAACCCACAGTATAACTATCTGATGATGGCACATAACGATAGTATGATGGGCAGTGATGGTTTAATCACATCGTTACACACATTCAGCTATGAACTTGCACAGAAAGATAAGTTATCGTACACTGATATTGCTAACCTTTGTTCGCTGTTCACAATAGCATCGAAAAGATTAAAAGGTCTTGACTCTACAAACAAAACCGCAGACATCCTCGATAAACTTCTTAAGAGTGTAACTACAAGACCAGAGCTCTTTAACTCTAACCAGTCTTACAAAGTAAAGAATGTAGATTTGCCGTATGGACTCGATATAAACTATGGCGCACAGTTACACGAACTGAAACCGTTAACTGTAGATGCAATCAGAGATTTGGATGCAGAACGCTTAGAGAATACACAAGAAGATATTGTTAGAATGGGTAAAGAAAATGTGGCGTTCTTGGGCAATTACTTCAAAGGACATCTGGATAAAGATATAAACGTTCGATTTGCACACATGTTGTTTGTGAATAGAGCAAGTAATACATTGGGTGTAGCTCCATACATTGCAAGCCGGCTGAATAAAGACAGTGGATATAAAGAATCTATGGGCAGGATAGTAACAGACAACCATCGTTCTACTGTATACCACGAATTAATGCATGCATTCACTGATGAAGCAGTAACGATTGACGTAGCAAAAGGTAAGTATAGACTTGCACTTCCTAGTGACGCAAACTGGAAAGATGAGAAGTTTGGTGGTCTCGTTGTAGACAGAGACGCACAGGAACTTCCAGTGGATTTAGAGGACGATGCTGAAGAAGCTATCGGAAGAGCACTCAAATATGAGCTTGATAGGTCTCTCAAAATTTTAAATAATAACGATAGTTTGTTAGCAAGACAAATACGGGCAATTACAGAACTTGTAGACGTAAATAAACTTGTCGAAGATACAGCGGCTATATGGGTTATGGCACACTTAGTAGGTTATGATGGTACTAAGACTGGTGACGCTAGGTTCGTTAGCAAAGTCGGGGCGACCACACTTGGTATGTTCTACGATAACGTTGATGCAAGCAACTATGAAACCTTAGTCATGAGTATGATATTACCAAGTATTATATTCGGTGCTAAAACAGTCAATAAAGAAATACCATTATTCTACTCGACGAAGAAATTAATTACAGAAACGTACAGTCACTTGGATACCACGCCTCCGAATACCACTGACGATAACACAATGAAGAATATCGCAGGAAGCGATTCTTCGGCCTTTATGGCTACATGGCTTTATAAATCTGCAGAACTGCTTCGCAAATTGGATGCACAAGACCCGAAACATGAAATTAGAAATGAAGATAAGAAGAGGATGAGAGAACAGTTAAAGAAGGCGGCAGAATCTATAAGTGAACTTACATCTAATTCTAACTTTGGTGAACTCAACTTTAAAACGCAGACTAATCAGCACGCAACAGTCAAGAATAAAAAGGAAGAGAAGAAGACTAGCGTTGGTACTAGCAAGGGTGTTATTACCAATGCACGAGATGTATCTCATGACGCTGGTTCTCCACGTGGTAAGTTCATGCAATTACTGTACGCCATTGCAAACAAACGCAACAAGACATTCTCTCAGACGTCCACCAGCGAACTTAACCACGCCAAGGACATCAAGCTCGCATTAACCCCTGGTATGAGATGGTTGGAAGAACTTGTTAGCAAAGAAGACTCAGACAGACTATTCGATAAATCACAGCGTTCTATCGCTTATCAGCAGGAATTAAATGCAAAGAGTGACGCATATGTCAAGCAGTTGCAACAACTCCTCACCATTGATGGAAATGAGTTACAGACAAAGGCATTGAGACAGTATTTCGATACTGAAATCAATGTCAACAGTGATAGAGGCAGAGACATTGTCGAACTGTTCGACCTTCCATACGAAGCTGGGCAGGATGAAAGATGTAAGAACCGCTCTTCTTCTGGTAAGAATGCTATGCTTAAAGTATACAATGATGACGTATTCTTTGTTCTGCATAATCAGCCAGATAAGGCTACTGCCATGGTTACAATGAACGACAAGATTGAAAAGATGAAAGACTATTACGATGAGAAAAAGAAAAAGTTCTACAAGAACCAAGCCTTCTGGTACAGAGAAGACACTGGTACACTGGTATTCTATGCATGTAAAGATGAACGCATGCAGAACGGTAAGTTCAAGAACCTGTTCATTGCATATCCATCGAACGAAGATGGCACTGGCGTACGAGGTCAGGCTCGCATGAGAGCTAGATTACAGAAGCAGGTATTAAGAGAATGCGAACAATTCAGACGCAAACTCATGAAACAGAGAGGATACGCTCAACCTGTCATTGATGGGTTTATCGCAAGCCAAGCACTGTATCGTGCGTTACTGATGAACGCATACGAAAGAGAACAGAAGAGAGCTTTGCAGAATGATGATATCATCAACCGTGTAAAGACTGGGTTCTTGCATGCATACGCACCAAGATACTACGCTAGATATATTCTGCAGAAAGAAGTATGGCACGAGATTACAGAGGAGCAGGCCAACAAGAATAATACATCTAAAGACGAAGGCTTTATCGTTCAGAGAGGTGATAAGTATTATCACGTTATTACATATAGCATTGGTTCTTTTGAAAGCAAACGTGATAGGTCTAAATACAGAAACGAACATCCTATCGGACAGAATGAACGATATGTAGAAAAGACACGTGATGAATGGTTGCAAGAACAGGGCGGTGGTCGTACAGATATTGTCGGTAACGTTGATACATCTATTGGTACTCTCACAGAGAAGGATGTTAACAGAGGTAAGAAAGAAGCTGAAACAGATATCTCTGGTAGACTTGCAAAATTTATTAGCAAGAAGTTTAATGGCAGTGAAGAATGGCAGGGCGACGATAGTATCGAAAGAGTTGTTAACGCTCTTCGCAATATGGATAAAGAAGACGAGGAAGAATTTGGTAAATATAAGCCACGTTTGATTCAGACAGCTAAGATGATTCGTGTTAGCAAAGGTCAAGTGCAGACATTCAGACAAGTTAGCGACGCTTTAAAAGCAAATGGTGCACAGTATTTGGCGGCTAACTATGCTCGTGAGCGTACATCTAATAGCGGTCTGTATTCCCATGACGTTATTGGTTCTCTCAAACATTATTTACACACAGTAAATAGTGTAGAAGCACTCACTCCATTCTATAGAGACATGACGCAGACTATCTACAAGTACACAAAAAGAAACTATGATAGAACTAGGAGAGACTCTTACTATTCTCCGTACAATATTATGTGCGAACTCGTAGATAATGTGAATGGTAGAGATAAGCCGACTGATGCATTCATGAGAAGACTCAGTGTTATGGTGGTTGATGCTATCTATGCAGTTCCTGGTATGCGTAATATCTTGAATGCATGTGGTGTATACCTCCCAGACATGTGGCTTCCCGCATTACTTCATAACAGTATCGCTGTCAACGTATATTTAAAACTTGGTATGTTCAACGTAAGTACAGCACTCGCACAGTATGCACAGTTAGCTAACGTGTATGCACTCGGGGGAGAAAGTGCGTTTGCTTACGCAATGAAGAAGATGCCAAGTATCTTAGCTAAGGCACACAAACCGTCCGATATTTTGAAAGGTGAGTTTGACGTAAGCCAATACGGAAAAGAAATTCAGCAGGTAATGGCAGACCTGTACCTTACTAAGAAAGGGAAGAGCTTACTTGAACAAGAAGGTGAAAAGGCATTTGACGAAGCTCTGGAACGGGGAGATAAGACAGCCATCGAACTGCAGGCGTTCGACGAAATGCTCGATACACTGAATGGCAAAGACGGTGAATCGGTTATGAACGATATTGCTACTCAGCTGGGTAACGCTGGCAGTGCATACGAAGGCGAAAGTATTATCGACAAGATGCCAAAGACAGGTAAGAAGATTCTTGATTTAAGTATGGGTGGATTCAGAGGTGCAGACATTGCATGCAGATGCTTTGCTGCACTTGTAGCACAGCATCTCCTTGATACAAGTCCTAAGTACAAGGCGTTCAGAGAAAGCAAGTCTGAGATTGGAGAAGAGGAATATAACGCACAGCGTATGCTTATGATTAGAGACTTCGTATATCGCACGAACTTCAACTTCAATAGAGCAACAGACCCACTACTCTTGGCTAAAGGCGGACAGCTTGCTAAGTGTGTATTCCAGTTTGCATCTTACGGATTCCAGACTTTCTACTTTATGTACTGGATGCTTAAGAATAAGAAGAGTACAGAACTCAAGAGATTCCTTGGAACAATGATGTTGTTCTCTGGTGTTGTTTCCGGTATCCCGATGATGACTATGATTTCTGGTATGAGCCAAGCAATCACTGGTACAAACCCAGAAGACTGGATAAAGTCTTTTATTCTGAAAGCAGCAGGAAGAAGAAACGACCAGTTCTCACGTGCTATCGGTGAAGCACTGTGCTACGGTATTGCAGCCCCGGTGTTCGGTGTAGATATCAGTAAGAAGGTAGGTCTTTCCGATATCATGAAAGACCCGACAGACCTGCGTAACCTTGGTGGTCCATCGTTAGGTACAGCTATCGACTTTAGTTCTGCAGCTGGTGCAAGCTTCGATGCAATCCTATACGATAAGTATACAACAGACCAGCTGATGTTTGCTTGGTTGAAAGCAGTACCGGCGGCATCAAGATGGTTACAGGCGGCAAGAGGACAGTATTATTCTTACGGTAAGTTAATGCCTAAGACAGAGTATCAGTCTATGAGCGATGTAGACAGAGTTAAAAACATTATGGGCTTTAACCCAATCGAGAATAAACTTAATACAGACCTAAACAGATTTGTAACAGACATTAACCAAGATTACTCTAACAGTGCTAAAGACGTAATGATTGCCTACGTTAACAATCCAACAGAAGCTAATCTTAAGAAACTGCAATCCTACGGCAAGACACCAGAACAGGCACACAAAGCAGTAGATAAATATATTAAGCCAAAGGTTACAGCAGAACAGGCGGAAAAGATGGTAACTAAATCAGACAACGAAGAAGCTGGTATTGTACGTTCTAACGTAAGAGCACTTGGTAACTTACTGAATTAAACCAATAAAAATAGGGAGGCTTTCGCCTCCCCTTTTTTTTGTCTACTTAACCATTCCTTTAAGTCCTAGTTTGTCTTTTACTTTCTGGAAACCATTAACATAAAACTTAACACATCCATACCAATCTTCATAAGGGTCATAGAAGCACTCATCTTCTTCTGAACAGAAGTTACCAAGGTAATAGGTATTGCCGCAAAACTTACGCACTTCTAAATCAAGAATCTCTTTAGGGATTAGCGTTTTATCCGCAAACGTAGTTTCACTATCAAGCCAATTTGTGCCAGTGTCTTCCGAATCTTCAATAGTCACTGGCTGGTCGGCAATTAAGCAATATAGATATTCTTTAAGTTTCATCTTTAGTCTCCTCGCTTCCCTTCGTGTGTTTTTACCTCAACGGTGCAAATCGTATCGTTGTGCCATCCGCCATGGGGAACAAGCAGAATCCGTTTAATCTCGAAACCATACTTGTACCCAATTCCACCGCTATTCCAACCAAATGTTATAGCTTTACCGCCGATTTTGACAATGCGAGATATCTCTCGCTTGTGGTTTCCCCAAAACGATGCCCTAGTCGTATCCTGTGTAACAGCATAACCAACGCCACGATAGCATTCACTTACCTGCCTAGGCGAATAAGGAGGGTCATATAGCACTCCATCTACAGACGCATCCGCAAATATCCTTAGAAAGTCAAGGGCATCTAAATGAAAACTCGTATCATAATCCCGATTAAGGTCATTTGTAACGCTTGCAACTTTATTCCTATTAGCGAAAGGGTCAATCCAATACTCGTTAGGGTCTACCTCTTCTTCGAGAAGGGCTTTAATCGGCGGGATTTCAAAGGTATTTTTGTTTGGCATTGACCAAACTCGCTCTATCTGAATACCTCGAGTGTCGTTGACTTTATTCAAGGTGGGTGTCTTATCAACTAGTTTCATATTTATTCTCGCTCCTGCTCCTTCCTCTTTTCCACACACACTTCTTTAAGTCTATTTGCGTACCACTCAATCTTACCAGCTGTATCGTGTTCATCTCCCTTGCGTCCATATCGATACGCATATTTAATAACATTGCCCCAAAGGAATCCTTTAAACTGCTCCTGTGTCATGAGATGTTCCATGATATCAATAGCCTCTGGGATACCGTCTACCCTATAATGAGAAGGGTTAATCGGTGAATACTCAACCTTTACTTTGCTATCAGCCATTGCTTTAACCTCCTTGTCTGACTTAGAATCTTTTTCCTCTTTGTTAAGTGTGTGCTCTTCGTCTGTAATTGTATAAGTATAATCGTCGTTAATATATACAGATAAACGACCATCTGAAGTAAACGTGCTAATGTCCTCAACAAGAGAATCATTACCTCTATCCCACTTTACTACCACTGGGTAGACAGCGTAACTATCATTTGCCCTTATTACAGTACCATAACCACGGAATGGAGCATATACTCTATCACCTACTTTAAACTTAGATTCAGTCATTTAATACCTCTCCTTTCATTCTTACAATATTGTTTATCTATTATCTCTAACCTATATATAGTATATCACAGTATTCAATATTTGTCAAGAGGTAAGATATATTTTATTTAAAGTTTAATGTTAAGTATAGATATTCTCTCTTTCCCTCTCATGGCTCCGATGTTCCTTCGCCCTGTGTGGGCGGGATGAACCCCGGAGCTGAGGGAGTGAGAAGGTAGACGCCGCATACTAAACCGTAAAAGTTGTATACTTCACGGTCAGTACGTAGCGTCTTAACAGAGATAATGGAATGAACCCCATCGCCTCGGTCGTTCAAGGTGACAACACACCTAGTTCTCAAAGAACTTAACCTCACTCAACCCTTGGTAAGTGGTTGTCCAACGCCGTCTTTCGACTTGAGCCTCCTGCCTAAATGTTTTGGGGGTGGATTTTAACCCACCATAAAGTTTCTCCCTTTAACGGACATTACTTGCGCCTGACCCCCATGAAGTGTGGATTACTTCTGGCCTTCGCTGAGATACCAATACATAAAGTACCCTGATTTCCTGTAACCTTGTCTTGTTACGTGATTGAGTTTCGGTCAACAATTGTATTTACAACACCGTGTTACATTGTCTGAGATGTATTCGCAATGTAACGGTTACTCATATATTTAGTTGTCCACTTTTCTACAACATTATTATACCACAAAAGATAAACTTTGTCAAGTCTTTTCTTTTGAAGTTTTTGAAATTTCCTTCCAACATTATTATACCACAAAAAAGAAACTCTGTCAAGCTTTTTATTTTAAAGTTTTTGAAGTTTCTTTCTGACTTTATTATATCATAAAAGATAAACCTTGTCAAGCTTCTTATTTTAAAGTTTTTAAAGTTTATTTCAATAATATAAAATAATAGCCATTGAAATTTGCCAACAGTTTTTGCCGAAAAATTTTTTCAAAACCCCCTTGACAAGCTTTTGGAACTGTGGTATAATTCAAATAGAGTTGGAAAGGGGGTGAGTCGGATGAAGGATAAAGAATTAATGAACCTTGGTTTCGGCGTATATATTCATAAGGCAGATGTACTTGGTTTATATGGAGCAGGCAAGAAACATACAATGAGACGTATGACAAGCAAAACAAATGCTCCTATGCCTAATCAGGTATTGAACAACCTTAATGGTCGTGAGTGTTTATCCTACGTAGAAACGCCATTCCATATTTATTTATGTGCATATCCAGTAGAGATACTTGTTGAAGAGTACACTGGCGAACACACGGAAGAGAATGATAGAATACGTGAGAGTCTTGATTCCGAAGATTATGTATCTAACTACATGAAGCAGAAGAGTGATACCTATTATGGCCTGTACCTTAAGAAGATGGAAGAAGCGAAAGAGTCCGCACGTAAAGAGTGGGAAAAGATGACACTGGAGAAGCAGAGAAAGGAAGCGTCAGATGAGTAGTACATTTACAAACTTACATCAGCATTCCGACTATTCTATAGGAGATGGGTATTGTACTATTGACGAGATTATTCAAAGAGGTAAAGAGCTTGGATATGAAGCGGTAGCGTTAACAGACCACGGTACAACTACTGGGTTGTATGCGTTTTATCACAAGTGTAAGCAGTCGGGTATCAAACCCATACTCGGTATGGAAGGTTATTTTTGTCCAGAACCAGAGATGAAGAGCGGAGAGAATGCACATATCATACTGTTAGCTAAAGACATTAACGGACTTAGGAACTTGTATAGACTGTCTACTGTTGCGGCACGTCAGTTCTATCGAAAACCTAGGATTGGTATTAAAGATTTAGAGATGTACCACGAAGGATTGATTTGTACTACCGCATGTATAGCTGGTTTCTTTAATCGATATCCCGATGTGGTTGATACTATCGCTAATTTGTTTGGCGATGATTTCTACATGGAGGTACAGCCGCATGGATTCAAAGAACAGAGAGAGTATAATAAGAGGGTTTATGATTACGCTATGTCTCACGGTTATAACGTCCTTGTTACTAATGATAGTCATTATTCCAATCCTGCTGATGCTGCTTATCACGATATGTGGGTAAGCATAAGAGGAACTAATGATGCATATAGTAGTAAAGATTTTTACATGATGGATGGCAAAGAAGTTACACAGAGAATGATGGAAGATGGGTTCGTAAGAGAACAGGTTGATACCATGATTCAAGAATCCAGTAACATCGTTCACAAGTGTAATGTTGTAATTCCAGAAGGGGGTGACAATTATCCTAAGTACAATACTGAAGACCCTGAAAGGCAGATTCGTGACTGGTGTAACGAAGGATGGAAGCGGTTACACATGGGAGCAAGGAAGAATAAAAGCGATTATGTGGTACGAGTTGAACGAGAGTTACCTGTGCTTCGGCGATGCGATTATCTCAATTATCTCTGCATTATCAAAGATATTATGGGTTATTGCAATGAGCATGGTATTCTTACTGGGTTGGGCCGTGGGTCTGTTGGTGGGTGTTGTACAGCTTACCTCTCGGGCATTACTCAGGTAGATTCCGTAAGGTGGCATAACGTCTTCGAGCGCTTTTGTAATGAACAGCGTGTAACTCCTTGCGACGTAGATACTGATTTCGAAAGTGATAGACGTGATGACGTGATTGAGTATGTACGTCAGAAGTATGGTGATGTTTATCATGTACGTACTATGAACTACATGCAGGAGAAGGCGGCTATTAAAAGAGCTGGGCAAGCCCTTGGCTTACCTTCCAGTTACGTCAACAAGATTAGTACCAATTTTCAAACATGGGAAGGAGTAAAAGACGAGAGACTCAGAACGCTTGCTAGGCATTTCTTTGGACGTTTACAGTCTTATGGTATGCATGCCAGTGCCGTTATGGTATTCCCTAGGGACCCTACTGAATGGTGCTCGATAGAGAAACAGGGAGACGACTTTGTTTGTGCAACTGATTATCACGACCTTGAAGCACAAGGGTGCCTTAAGCTTGATATGCTTGGGCTTATGCAGTTATCTATTGTACATAGAATGGCTGATATGATGGGTACAGATGCACAGGAACTCTGGAATAATATACCAGAGAAAGATGATGCAACATGTAAGTTGTTGAATAGTGGAATGACAGAAGGTTGTTTTCAGATTGAGTCGGCGGCGATGAAAGGTTTCATCCGTTCTATTACTATTCATGGTGCAGAAGACTTAATACCAGTTATGGCATTATGTAGACCAGGCCCACTCGATAGTGGTATGGCTAAGGACTACGTGGATAGAAGAACTGGACGTAAGCCAGTCAAGAGTTTGTATCCAGCGTATGATGAGATTACCAAAGAAACATACGGCGTAATCTTATATCAAGAGCAGGTAATGCAGATAGCGCAGGCTTTGTGTGGGTATTCGCTTGGTGAAGCGGATATTCTACGTAAGATTATCGGACGTAAAGTTGTTTCAGAAATGGAACCGGCTATGGACAAGTTTAAAGAAGAAGGGCTTAAGCATGGGGTTCCTAAAGATGTCATTGATTATCTTTCCGATAGCATAAGCAAGTCGGCTAATTACCTATTCAATAAGTCGCATGCAGTTGCATACGGGTTAACATCATGGAGAACAGCTTATCTTAAGGCTAATTATCCAGAGTATTATATGGCTTCACTGCTTGAGTACAACAAAGACGACAGAGCAAAGGTATCAAAGTACATTTCACACTCATTACAACTGCACATTAAGGTAGAACCACCAAGTATAAAATCGTTAAAATGCTCAAAAACACCGTTGAATAACGACGTTTTTAAACATACCTACGTTCCAATGGCTAATCATATAGCCATAGGATTTGACATGTTAAAATACGTAGGAAATGCGTTTGATACTTTGACGTTCAATCACGATGGTAAGCAGTGGATAGAGGACAATAAGAGTGTTAACCGTAGGGTACTTGAGTCTATAGTGAAAGCTGGTGCAGTTGAAGGCAATAGAGAGGAGTTGTTACAGTACGTTGATTGGGTCAAAGATTCTAGGAAGAGTAAGCCACCGTTTAAGTTCGTGCATCACGAAGATGTCCAGTCTGATGGGGAGATGGAACTTGCCTCTATCGGATATTCTTTTTCTTCTGTTGACGATTACGTGTCTGAGTTATGCGATGGCAAAACTATTTTCCTTGTAACGGTAACTAAACGTAAAGCACATAAGACTAAACAAGGCAAGCCTATGCACTTTGTCACTGGTGTTGTTGATGATGCTGTTAAAGAGTTAGTTATCTTTGATAATAAAGGCAGCTCACTGGAAGTTGGTAGGACTTATCTTATGAGGCTTCGTGGGACGATGATTGTTGACTTCACCCCGGCCATCAAAAAAGTTTAGAAAAAGGGCTTGACAAGTTGGTTCAAGTGTGGTATAATGTTTATAGTGAAGGGGGTGGCAAGGTGATTGGGAGCTTCATCTGTGCAGTAATCGGGACTATTGTTGGTATTAAGATTTGTGATATTTTTTTCTAAATGATAAAGGAGAATAAACATGGCATTATTTGCAGACGTAATTAAAGAATTAAAGAAACCTTTTGACCCAAAGTATATTGAGTGGCGTATCCAGAAGAAGAGTAAAGACGGTACTAAAGGCATGGCTATGGCGTATGTCGATGCACGAGCCATTTCTAATAGACTGGATGAACTTACAGAACGTAGTCTGATTGACGGATGGAGCGTAGATTACAAGCCAATCGACATGGGTGTTATTAAGCGACAGCGTCGTGGGTTTGATACCGAAGAACCTATTAAAGGTTTTATCTGTTCGATTACTCTCTATAACGGTGGAGAGAAGTACACTAGAGAAGATGGCGCAAACCTCACAGACTTTGAAGCATTTAAGGGCGGACTGTCTGGTGCGTTTAAGAGAGCGGCATCGGCGTGGGGTATTGGTAGATATCTGTATGACCTGCCTGTAACTTGGGCGCCGATTGATAACTGGGGCAATGTAATTCGTAAGCCAAACCTCCCTTTATGGGCACTGCCAGAAGGATATGTACAGCCACAGGAACAGGAAACAAGTAACGCACGTATGGATGATGCTACGGTTACGAGTGCATTCGATGATATGTCTCCGTCTATCGATGACGGAAATCCGTTTACAGAAGATAACGGAGCTTCCCCAGTCGGAGATATGGTATTCCCATTCGGTAAACATAAGGGCAAACACCTTAGCGAAGTACCGAAAGAATACATGCAGTGGTGCCTGAGCAACATGGATAGGTTAGACCCGAAACTTAGAGACGCTATGCAGGCAATGATTGATAATTAAGGAGTGATGTCGTGAGCAATCTCGAAAGTGTTATTAGAGCAAAAGTAGATTTGGCAGACTATGTTAGTCAGTACACAACACTCAAGAGAACAGGCAACACGTGGAGAGGAGTTTGTCCAATCCATGGAGGAGAGAATGCTTCTGCATTTACCGTATTTCCGCACGGAACATTCTATTGCTTTTCGTGCGGTGCTTGCGGTAATGTAATTAACTTTGTTGCTGAATACGAGCACGTAACATACGAAGCCGCTACTGAAAAGCTAGCTGATATGTTGAACATTGACGTATCAACTAATGCAGAATATGTAAGGCAGAGAGATTTGATTCAGGCATATAGACACAGAGTGGTAGCAGCCAGCCACAATCTTGAATCAAACGAAGAGCTTAAAGATTATCTGCGTAAGAGAAAGATTGGAGAAGATGTAGTTAAGCTATTCCATCTTGGAGCAGATAAACAGGCATCCGGTAGCTTGGTTATTCCAATTTACAATGTTAACGACCAGCCAGTAGCTATCGCTAAACGGTACTTCAATGCGAAATACAAGTACAAGAACTCAAAGAACAGTGAAGTGTTTGATAAGAGTGAGACATTATATGGGTTGAATGTATCTCGCAAGGTTGGTGGTAGCGTTCTTTATCTGGTGGAAGGATACTTTGACGTAATGTCTGGCACCGAGATGGGATTACCTACCGCCGGATATTGTGGAGCTGAAATTGGCAAGGAACAGATTCAGCTATTGAATAGAACGGTTCCACCTAATACGCAGATTATACTTGTACCCGATATGGACGAAGCTGGATTGAAACATATCGATAGGGTTCGTGATAGGTTCAATAGTATAACAAACTTTAACGTAAGAGTTTGTCCTTTACCAGATGAGTGCAAGGACATGAACGATGCGTTAGTCAATGGTGTAGATGTTAAAGCGTTACCGACAGTATATATCGACCAGTTTGTTCTTGTCCGTAAGTTGGACGAATGTAATTCCATTGAGGACCAGTATTCATATGCTACAGAGTTTATGAAAACTGTAAAGAGCCAGATGGTAAAGGCAGACTTGATTGATATTTTAGCTAAGCGTTGGGGTAAAGACGTAACAGATTTGAAAGAAGCGTTTGACCTTGACGTAGAGGAAGTAGATACATTAACCGACAATGCGGCTACGTTGTACGACTGCTTAGGCGACCTTGGTAAGTTGTATGAAAAAGGGATATTCAAGACTGGTATCACTGGTATTGATAGCTGTGTTGGTGGTATTATGAAAGGACAGGTAGTTGTTGTGGGAGCGTATAGCGGAAGTGGTAAAACTTCTTTCGCTATTGATTATATCCTAAAGAGTATTCTGAATAATGATATGCGAGTTGTATTCTTTTCGCAGGAGATGAGTAAAGGTAACGTACTAGAATGGATACTGGCTAAGCTGATTGGCTGTCCGTTCTACAAAGTACGAGAATACTTTACAGATTCCACAGAAATAAAAAAACAACTTGACAAAATTGGAAATAAGCTTATAATTATAGATAAGAACGGAGTAACCATGGATGAGATTGACAGAACCATCTCGGCTATTAACGCTAAGGGATTGTTCGATAGGCCAGTTGACATGGTTGTCTGTGACTATTTCCAATACCTGAAAGGTACTGAAGAGTATGACGGTGCTGCTCAGCAGGCAAAGGCGATGAAGAGAATCGCAAAGGACAAAGACTTAATATTCGTAATGCTGAGTCAGTTGAACCGCCAGAGTAATCAGTACGAAGAACCAACAATGAATTTACTGAAAGGGGCTGGTGACATTGAAGCGAGTGCCGACATCTGCTTACTCATGTGGAGACCAGACTTAAGACCAGGAATTGGCCTTGAGGCAGAGCAGAAATGGCACGGTATCACACGATTTAATCTTGCGAAAGTTAGAGGTTATCAGTTAGGCTCTACTAGATTCATGATGAAGTGGAACAGAGACAAGAGCGTGTTAGAAGATTGCGAAGGTGAATGCTAATGCCACTTACACATTTTAGATGTCCAGACGGAAGAGAATGTCCTGTGAATGAGTGCTTAAAACATTGCCGGTTAGAGGGTAAGCTGAACCCTACAACTGGTATGCTGTATGTACCATGCGGTCGGTGCTTATCTAGGAGAGCACTACTTGCTATCGCCGCTGAACGTAGATGGACTGGGAAGCCCAGTACTACACAGTTACTTAACGGTACACTGGAAGAATACTTGAAGCTTACAGAGCCATATACGATTGACCCGATGCAGTCGGTGTTCGCACTACACGGTACTGTAGTACATGAAGCACTGGAAGAAAACACAGAAGGAAATGCAATGACGGAGAAACGGTTAGACGACGGGGTTTCTACTGGTGCGTTTGACTATTTCGATGAAGAAGCAACAGACGAGGAAAACACCGGCTACCTGTACGACGATAAAACATATGGCAGTTACAAAGCAGCTAAGGTTCTTGGCGCCGTAAAGCATAAGGAGCAGATTGGTTTATACAAGAACGGTAAACCAAAGTATAGAACATACTTCACATATGATGGAGTACATGGTAGCGGTAGACTTGACCTCGCAATACAGCTGAACGATTATCGCATGAAGCTAAAGAAGTGTCTTGGCAAGACGGCTAAGAAGATGATATGCGAGATGATTGTTCGAGATGGTAATACTTACATGGCTGAATCCCGTGGCGTTATGCAACCGGCCTATCTGGTAGAAGTAAACAAGATTAGCGACCACTGGGTTAGCAAATATATGAAAGCGAAAGCAGATAACTTAGTACACGCAATGGAGACAGGGCTACTCCCAAAGCAGTGTAGCTACAGAGAGCGTTGGGGAGGTATGAAATGTGAGAGGTTCTGTAACGTAAAAGATAAATGCCCATATGTAAACATAAAGGAGAGATAAAATGAATAACGTAACATATAAACTTAAAGACGAAACAGAAATGAATGTTAAGGTAAAGGCTGTGATTTCTGAACAGGGAGTAGATATCAAAGTAGACTCTGACGTGGATACGCCTGTGACTGCTACTGCATTGTTCCTTGCGCTGATGGCAACATACGAAATGACAGAAGAAGAAGCTACCAAAATCTTTGAAACAATGGCTGATATGGTAGAAGAATTTAAGAACAAAGGAGGACATAAGCATGAAGGATACATCAACTAAAACAGTAACAGTAACGTGGAAAGATGCAGAAGATGGTAGTGCGTACATCTCGTTTGATACCGACTTGGATGGTAATGATGCTGCGCAGGTATTGGTTGGTGGACTTCTGACGATTCTCGGTATCGAAGACAATGAAGAAGTAGCCGACGTTGTAAGAGTTCTTAATAAGTATACTGGAAAGAGAAAGGGGGGTACTAATACAAATGAATAAGCAGGAATATATGAGGTTGATGATTATGTTAGCGCCAGCTATTGCGAGCCTTTGTAAGACGAAGGGGAACCCGAACGATGGTATGGTTGACGACGGTAACGGCGAGACTGAAGTACCGAATGATTTGTATGTGTATTACGACTTCGTTTCGGAGCTGTTTGACGATATCCTTGACAAGATTGTAATTAAGGGTGAAGAATACGTAGGGAAAGGTAATGTACTTGACGCTGTATATCAAGCGGCTGTAAGACGTGTAGGCAGGATGCCAACGAGGGATGACTTATTCCGTACCATCCTCACGATGAAAGACAAGAATGATATTGCTCTTCTTCGTAATGGTGTTTACTGCAAGGATGTAGAAGGTAAACTTATCGACTGTATCGTATATGATTTAATGGCCCTATACGCACTCAAGGATAACGAAGTATATGATTATTGTGATTATCTTGGAGGGGAGTATACATATGGTTCGCCGAAAGGACCCGCTAAGAGTCGCAACGGGTAAGCGAAACCGACGTAGTGGTAGGACGTTTGAACGTAGGGTGCTGGCTCGAATGATTGCCATGGGATTGCCAGTTTACAAGACACCAATGAGTGGCGCACTCAAGTCCAACAGTTTAATCCCTTGCCTGCGGAATAGCTTAGCGGCTGATTTACAGGTGGAGATTAAGGACGAGAAGTACCTTATTGAATGTAAACATATGTCTACGCACGAGAAACTCTTTAATGAGTTACCAAGCGTAGACTGCTATCACTACAAAGGTTTCTGCTACATGATGAGCGATGATGCTTTCTTGACTTACTTGTGTGGCGGCAAGATAAACATAATCGAGAAAGAGGATAAGCGTGACAAGTGGTTACATAATTTTTTCAATCAAGATAATAGTCACATAGTTGTCTTGGGTTATAACTATAGGGATAATATTTACTGTGTAAGAGAAGATGTATACGATATCTTCTATAATTGCAGAAAGGCAAAAGGTGTTTAATATGTTTGTAGTATCTGACAAAGAAAACAAAATGATGAGAGTTGTAGACATGTACATTAAGGCTATGAAGGATAGCGAAAGTAATGAAATTACTGGGTATATGCTGATGGGTATCCCAGATGGTTCTAGTCGTGGACAGATTCTGGCTGTCGTAAATACATACGAAGAAGCACAGAAGCTGCTTATGAAACTTGCCGCCAAAGTAAACGCTGTGGAAATCAACAAGCTCGATGACTGAGAAACAGCAATTAGCCTTGGACGAACAGCTCGGACATGACGCACAGAAGATGCTTGAATTACTGGGCGATTTCGATGAGCAGTATACCAGAGCTATCATTTCCAACTTCATGACATGTGACCCGAAGGACTTTGAGGGTTGGCGGAATCTTCTCAAAGCAAAGGATGCGTTCGTATCCTACTTAGCCGATAAGGTTCGTGACGGTGAGTTGGCTACAGACAAGATGGCTGAGATTGATGTACAGTATTTACACTGACACGTGTAATAATTGAGGTGACAATATGGAAGATGAACTTCTGAAACAGTATAACTCCGTGAAAGAAAGATACCCTACCGTGCAGGATAATGACCCAGCTAGTGCGTATCGCCTGATGGTTACTGCATCCAAACTGATGGAAACTTTCGATAGTAAGGTTGCATGGATGTATAAAGAGCTTGCGTTCACGGAACAGAAAGCAAAGGCATTGACGGCTGAGAAGTCGGCAGAGTATAGTACCAAAGTTACAGTGGGAGATAGGCATACACTTACAGATACAGAATGCCAGGAGGCATGGGGAAAGGTAGCTGAAGTACAGTATGCCATTAGACTGCTCGAAGCGGCAATTAAGTTTTTGAACAGAGTATATTTTGATATGAAGAACAACGTAGCGTTTAATCGTGGAGTACCTAGATACGAAGTAGAAAAGGAATAGGTGATTTGAATGGCTAGGATGAGCAAGGAAGAAGCAGGAAGAGCAAATATGTTACAGGAAATTGCGAGTGGTAAGCTAACGCCACTCAAAGCCATTAGACTGAACTGTCTTGATTGTGTATGCTATGATAGGAATGAAGTAGCCAAGTGCCTTAATGTGAAATGTCCGCTGCATGCATTTAGATTTGGACGTAACCCTAGACACAAGGGCAGAACTGATAGAGTAGGAAAGAAGGTAGGAACAGAATGATTATTCAGAACGAGAAAGTGACAGGGCTGAAAGAATCGGCTAAGGCTATTGGGTTATCATACGGTACCCCACTGAGTGATGACCGTGGAGTTAATGTGATGTTACGCTTAGCTGGCATGCCACTTAATAGTGGTGAGGCGAATGCACTTACGGGTGTTAATGTTCAGTTTTCTATCATTGCTAGTATCAAGTGGTGGCAGCAGGCGCAGAGATATCACTGGTTCCAGATTGTTATGAGCCAGTCAATCATGCATAGTATTACAAACCCAAAGTTCGTATTAACACCAAACCATTTTGCACAGAGTGAGATTGGTGCACTTGGTACAACAAGCCCAGTGATTGATGCGTTTATCAAATACAGGGAAGACTTGCTTGGTAAGTATAACGGAGCGCCTATTCCACCTAAGATTAAGAGAGAGCTGATTTATTCTGTGCCAGTAGGTATGTTGGAAGAGGCAAGAGTAACAACAAATTACCTGCAACTTATGACAATGTACACGCAGAGAATCCACCATCAGTTAGATGAATGGAGATACTTCTGCGCTTGGATGTATAAAAGATTACCTTATATCAAGGAGTTAGTGGAGGCTAGAAAATGCGACGTACCGGATACGCAGTTGTTGTCTTTGATTCCAGTGGCATGCCCAGATGTGTTGGGTTAGCTGATGACCATGATGAAGTAAAGCGGTTGATAGATGAAAACGTGACGAACAAAGACCTGCGAGTACACGTGTATCCACTGCCAAAGACAGATGATTCTATTAAAGTTATTAAGTATAAGAAAGGGATTAGTGATAGGTTATGATTCATGATAGCGAAGTAAGCTGGGCAAATGATGAGGTAGCGTACAACGTATTCCGTTCTAAGTATGCGAAAGACGATACCGAAACGCCAGCTGAGTTTTGTAAAAGAGTAGCTAGCATCTGTGACGAGAGTATTAGAGAAGATGTTGAAAGCATGCTGGCTAGTGGTAAATTCTTCTTTGGCGGAAGAACTATGTACCTTGCTGGACGTAAGGATAAAGTCAATGCGGCTGGTAGTAACTGCTATGTAGTTCCTATTGAGGATGATACTATCGAAGCAATCTATGAAGCAAACAAATGCATGGCTCGTATTTTTAGTAGAGGCGGCGGAGTTGGTACTGACATTTCTATTCTCAGGCCACGTAACGCTAAAGTAAACAATGCCGCTAATACATCTACTGGTGCTGTGTCATTCCTTGACTTGTTCAACGAGACTGGTAATGTTATTAGCCAGCACGGAAGACGTGGAGCAACGATGGTATCTATCGACTGTTCCCACCCAGACATTGAAGAACTGCTTAATACAAAGATGAAAGGTGATAGACTTCGGTCTATGAATGTGTCTATTAAGTTCACGGACGAATTTATGGACGCAGTAGAACGTGATGAACCATACACGTTGAAGTTTGACGTGAAGTCTACCGGTGAACATATCGAGAAGACGATTAACGCTCGTGATTTCTTTAAGAAGTTTTGTGAATGTCAATGGAGTTGGGGAGACCCAGGCGCATTATTTATTGACAGGTTTAACGAATATAACCTGTTGTCTGGGTATGATAACTTCCATATCCTTACGACAAATCCGTGCTCTGAACTTCCTCTCGGTGCATGGGGCTCGTGTAACTTAGGCAGTATCAACTTAGCTAAGTTCGTAGACATGACAACTGGTAAGTTTGCTTGGGGTTTGTTTATTGACGCAGTCCATGTTGCAGTTAGAGCATTGAACAATGCACTTGATTACTCATATGATAAGCAGCCATATGAAGAGAACCGTAAATATATCCGTGATTGGAGACCTATCGGACTGGGTGTGTTTGGTTATGCTGATATGTTAGTAGAGCTTGGGCTTACATATGGGAAACCAAGTGCGTTGGAGTTTACTGATAGACTGTTTAAGTGTCTTCTGAACGAAGCCGTGAAGGCGTCGGCGGAATTGTGTAGCGAATACTTTAATACGTTTGGCGAATATGATTATGACAAGACAGCTAGTTCAGAGTTATACCAGTCTCTTGATGCTGACACAAAGGCATTCGTTAAGAAATATGGGTTGCTTAACGGGCAGATTATTAGTGTCGCCCCAACTGGTAGTATTAGTTTGCTGGCTGGTAGATACACCGGTGGTTGTGAACCAATCTATAAACTGTGCTACGAAAGAACTACACACAAACTTGAAGAACAGGGCAAGGCGTTCAGAGTATTCTCACATTCTATCGAAGACTTACTTGTACGAAACGAACTGCCAATGGATACGAGTGTGGAAGATATTAAGAAGATGTTCCCATGCGTAGTTGAGTCCCACGATATTGACCCAATCAGACGTGTACTCACTCAAGCACACATGCAGAAGTACGTGGATAACTCTATCAGTTCTACGGTTAATCTGCCAGAGTCTGCTACACCTGATGACATCTTCGCTATCTATGATGCAGCATGGCAGTCAAGATGTAAGGGAATTACGGTGTTTAGAGATAACTGTGCTAGAGGAAACATCCTTGGTCTGAGTAAGAAAGAAGAGAAGCCTGTTATTCTTCATGATAGTATTAGACCAGAACGTCGTGGTGGTATTGGTACACTTGTTGGCAGAACGTATACGCAGGTGATGGGTGATGGTACTAAATTGTATATCACGGTCAACTGGAAAGACGGTAAGATGTTTGAGATTTTTGTGAACAGTGAACGCCATAAAGATGAAGTTGATGGTATCACTAGACTTATCTCGCTTTCCATGCGGTGCGGCGTAAGCATTGACGCTATCATTAAGCAGTTGTTTAAACTGAATACAGATAGCGTAGGGTTTGCGGTAGGCGTGACACTGAACGACGCATATACACTTGATTCACATGAGCCTATTGTACAGGATGTAGAAGTTGAGGATAGACAGACGGACATGGAATGTCCAGAGTGCCACAGTAAGAACGTGAAATTAGATGGTCATTGCTGGCAGTGTGATTCGTGTGGCGCATCTGGGTGTGCCTTGTAAGAGGTGATGTGAGTGGCTAAGGGGCCTAATACAGTTAAGTTTATGAATCGCATGATAGAGGAGTACCGAGCTGGTAAACTGGACGACAAAGAAGTATGTTCATCTATCAGAAGAATCACTAGACTTAACGAACGACAGCAGGCATACGGTGAAACACGAATCGCCCTCAAGATGTTCAACAAGATGCCAATGAATTACAGGTGTAAGGAGCCGTGTACACCTAGTATAGAAGAAACTTTAATCGAACAAGAGGAGCAGGACATGTTGGACCTGTTCATCTCAATGGTTAAAGAAAGGTATCCGGATTGGCAGGAGCGATTAAATAAACCGTGCGCTAAAGAGTACAATAAGTGGATTAAAGATATTAGATGCGACTTACTCAGTGGTAAGTATGGCAAAGGAATGAGACAGTATTTGGAGGACGTATGGCTACGCAAGAAAAAGTTATTCAAGAGACACTAAAGCAACACGTAATACAGTGCAGAGTTGATGGTGATTTCGGTTATCTCGCTGTGCTATCTGACATACACGAAGGGCTAAATGACAGAGACTACTTTAAGAAAGAGGTTGAGTTCTTGAGTAGCTTACCTGATAACGTGAAGGTTGTAATCGGCGGTGATGCAACTAACACGGTGACAAAGAATAGCAAAGGTAGCATCATCGAGGAAACATTGAGCGGCGATAAACAAATCTATGCACTCGTTGATGATATTAAACCTTTATATGATAGCGGTAAACTCTTAGGAATTATATCTGGTAATCATCCAGACAGAGTATACAGTGATACATACATCAGTATTGAAGGTGTAGTCGCCTCGCTATTAGGTGACAGAAATTTATATAAGGGTAGTCAAGGTATCGTATACTTCAATGTCAACAAGAACTGTTACGTGCATTACATTGTACATAGACATATGGTTAGACAGGATGCGTATGATTACTTCAATGCTGATTGCGTATGGAAAGAACATAGACATGCACCATCAGCCACGCCAAAGATTAGTATTCAACATAACGTGTTTGCTAAATGCCCAGTTGTTAGAACGGTATGGGAGATTAAGCAACCATCATTCCAGGCGTATCCTGATTACATTAAGAAGAGTGGCGGACGCCCGTTACCTATGGGATATTTTATATGCCAAATGAGTGGCGACACGAAGAATAGATTTTTAAATCCTATGTGGAATGAACAGTTAAAGTTAGCAATGGATGCTGGCATGACTATATAGGGAGGTGATTTATTGTCGGCACTAAAAGAATACGGTGATAAACATTTCAACCGTAAGGATGGGAAAGCTGGCAGGAAAGGGAGAAGCTATCAACGCTACGTTACTGACGATGATATTCAAGTAGTCGAACAGATATCAGCCGGTGTACCAATTAAGAAGGCAAGAAGTGCAATAGGAAAAACAGGAGGTTTAACTAGAGTACAGAAAGAACTTATCACTGATAAGCAGGAAGCAATGAGACAGCAGTTTCTTGATGATAGTGCATTGATTTATGAGAACCTAAAAGACCTAGCCTTTAACGCACGTTCTGAACTCGTTAGGTTTAACGCAAGTAAAGATATACTAGACAGGGCTGGACTTGCGGCACCCGATAAGAGAGAAGTCACAGAGAATAAGTTTATATCTACTGACAGTAAGATTACTTATGACTTGTTACAACGCTTTAGAACACTGGAGCTTGATGGTGATAAGAACAACCCAAATATCACGACGATAGAAAACGAATAAAAAAAAGGGCGTAACCCATGTGAGTTACGCCCTTTTAGTATGTCGTGTTTATGTAAGAAATCTAGCTAGGAATATCCACGACTGGTTAAATCCTAACTGTTTACAACGATTGAGAAACCATGTGTATCTAGCCTGCAATGTTCTCACACCATAGCCAGACATATCAGCCAGTAAATTCATGTTGCTTATGTTAGATAAATCATATGGTAAACCTTGCAACAACATGTCAACAGCCATACCAAATACATACTGTGTAAAACAACAGAACACACATTCCCAGTATATATCCTCGTCATCTTTCACCTGCGTATTAGCAAGCAACCAATCTCGTGACATCTCTGCGACTGCTATTATAAATTCATCGGAGTAAATGTCCATGCCAAAGTATGGTGACGTATCTATACTGCCATCTTCAAGACAAGCGAGAACGCTATGCGGTAAATTACCGAGATAGTATCTTCCATCTTTCTTGTCTTTCCCGTCAATAATATCATCTGCTATCGCAGACTTCCATCTCATTTGTTCTAGTCTATATCTATCGTAACTGTTTTCCATAATCAATGCGAACACTTTTATAGTCTCGGTCTGCCCTCGTCTTGCACATCTAGCAATAGCTTGTTCGTATATCCCCTTAGCCCAAGGGAACTCAGCGAACACAACTCTATGAGAACGTACTAGATTAAGTCCGCAAGCAGCACAAGCCAGTGAGCATAGGATAATATCGGCGTCACCATTAAGGAACTTCTGTACGCTCTGTTCCTTTTCCTTGTACGTCATACCACCATACATTACAGTGCTATTAGGAAACACCGCATTTAATACGTCTATCATCTGCCTATGATTAGCGAATACTACTAGAGGCTCGTGGTGTGTATCGTAATCTCGTCGAATCCATTGTACAACTAATGGTAGTTTACGTTTCATTACCTCAGTCTCTACCTTTTGTATGTTGGTAATGTTGACTGATGATAATGGGACGTTAGAAAAACTACCTAGTGTAACTTCTGTTTTCTTAATCGGGAATACTGGGCGGTGTACATCACACCATCGACGGCGACAAATAAAAGGTTCTATCATTTTGTGCAACTCGTCTAGATGTGCAAAGTTACAATAGAAAATGGCGTTATCTTTCTCAACATTGGGAATGTATCGCCGTGTGTATGCGTCAATACCACCGAACTCTGATAGCTTGCCACCAACGTACAATAGACCAAGCAAATCGTTGGGTCTGTTTAATATTGGTGTGCCTGTTAACATCATTGGGTTACCAACTTTGTCAACAAGACGTTTAGCTTCATACGTTCTGCCGGCGTATACGTTTTTAATCATGTGTGCTTCGTCAAATATTACCCCCTTAAAATTATACACATAATCACCAATCATATCTATCATGCGTCCTACTTTCTCATAGTTAGTCACAATAATATTCCCCGTGTAGACATCGGGTTGAACTGTTATGCCTAACCAATCATTGATTTCACGACACCAGTTAGTCTTGAGAGAAGAAGGACACACTACAATAAAGTGACAGTCGGTAGTTTGTTTCATGTACTCGATTGCTTGTGCAGTCTTTCCCATACCCATACTGTCAGCCTGTATGAATGTGTCCTTTCTCTTCATAAGATTAACGCCATCTAATTGGTATTTCTCTAGGAGCAAACACGAGTATCTACATAACGGTTACTTTCGTCAATAGCCATTGTAAACTTTGGGTCCTGCAATAACTCTGTGTATCCTTTACTCTGTGCTCGTGTCTGAATAAGCTGGAACGTGATGGGGTTGCCCAATGTTACCTCAGTAGATAACTCCGTCAATACATCTACGAACTGGACAATACTGTGCATGCGGTTTATATCGAGTGTACTTGCGAATGCTCGAATCTCTACGGTGGATTCGTTACTCAGGTTGACTACGGAATAATGGTTGGTAACACTGGAGTATTTATCATATAAATCAAGCATTGCTTCCTCGGTATCACCGAAATTAGTCAACGCATTGACAACGACTTTCTTCGTATTACTTGGTGACATGTACTGTTGTGTCCAATGGTCGAACGCCTCTCTTTCTCTATTTGCGTAGAGTCTTAACGCTTCTCTGTTTATGTCGCAGAATGTAATCAGGTTTGTGATACGGCAAAGACCACCGTTGTTTTCCCAATACTTCTTTGACACGTGCACATGAATACCGCTGCCGTTACGGGCATGATAGTGCAACGTGTGGAGCTTTGATAAAACGTCATCCCACAGGTGTGTCAAGTGCCAGCTAACCGTACATGGGTGGGACACTAATTCCATACCGTCATCAAGTGAACCATCGTGCTTTGCGTACAGTTCCTCGTGGCTATGGCATACCCGACTAGCGTTTCGAGAACTCTCACCGCCATCCATAACCTCAAGTTCAATACCGAAGAACTTCTGCGTGTCCTCGTTGTTATCCTTGAAGAATATTGGAGCTGGTTTGTAGAAGTACCCGTTTACGTGAGTGCAGTAGCGTTCACTAATAACGTAACCGCCTGATGTTAAGGTAAGACGCAATGCACCATCGTTATCGTTTTCAAGTTCCCATTCTTGCCTTTCATAGTCCCATATTGCACGTTCATCGATGAAACCATCTCCTTCTTCGGCGTCGAGCAACCACCACTTTGACAACGTATACCCTTCGTTGCAACTAATCAGTCCTTGTTCACTGACGTGTAACACACTACCATCTTCAATCGGAATGTCCAGTGTACCACCGTTGAAAATTATATGAAGGCAATTACAACACAGAGACTTATTGTATCTCTTGCCATCGATGAAGTAAATGAACGTATACCTATCGGTTCGCTCGTCGTATATAGTTTTTGTGTGACATAAAGAACACGTCGTGTAAGTGACAAATCTACAATGTGTGAATACGTCGAGTGAGTTACGCCTAAATGCTGGTGGAATATATATGGCATCCTCTGCACGAATCCACGCAGCATTTCTATCATCCCACTGATAATTCTCTCCTTGATACGGCAGAGTGTTTTCCAGCAATAATTCGGAACGAGGCAACAGATTCATGACGAAATCATCTGTATCTACACTCTTATATACTTTATTGCCATCGTCGTCAACAGACATCATACGAAGCCATACAGAATGGATGCATCCATTCTCAATCACGAAATGGTCGTTAAATGTTTCTCCTCTTGTTGGCATTCCGTGATACATATCAGGGCGGTCCCCGATGTTAAGAGTGTCACCACTTAAGCAATCTACGTACCTGTCATTCCTCGTGTTGAAATTGTACTGACAAGACAAAAAGCCACAGAATTCATAGAAAGATGTGTTAAACACAGAGTTGCTTACGTCATTGTATTTACGAGTAATCCTACGACCGAAGATATCTGGATAAACTGGTGTCAATGTCATATACATTTTATCGCCATCTTCGTGAAGTACAAGCTGTCCGTATACTCCACAACTTGTGGCTTGATATGTTGTAAGTTCACTGTTCCCAATAAGCAATACACGAGCCGCTGGTGATGGTTCAAATAGGTAACTGTCGTCACCATGAAATACGAAGCGAGAGTTAAGGAACGCACCGTATGGGACAACGATATCATCAGGACAGTTAAGCGGTGGTCTTATGATTACGTACTTACCACCACGAACAGTTACCCAATACTTATCTGCCGAGATACATCTTCCCATATCATTGTTGCCAGGGCTATAAACAACGACACATTCTGGCGGAACATCAGACACGACTGATTCGATGGTGTCGCCTGTCTTTTCAAGATACAACCAACGTCCACTTGCATCTCTTGCGACTGCATCCAAATTCTTCGTAATACCTACCGAAAACTTCGGCATATCTTTCGCTAGGGCAATTGAATAACCCTCGCCACTTGGATGTACACGCAAGCATCTGCGTAACACCTCGCTCGCCAAGTAGGTCCAGTTATGTTCATACTCTTCCTGAGTACACCAGATGAAACTGGAACCCGAGGTGCCATATCTTTCTATGTATTCTTGCACATCAAAGGTAATGCCAGCAATGTTCCGCTTAATAGTGTGGAGATTGGTGTTAGCCAGTCTAACACAAACAGCTATTGGTTTATTTAAAATGTTTGCCAACGAACGGTGAAACATTACGTCATCATCAAACCTACAGTATCTAGGCATGTTATTCTCCTTTCTTGTTACTCCTTGTCAAAATAGATGCCAGATATTGCGACATCAACACTGATATTTGCGTATTCTTTATTGTTACTTACCCAAGTGTCATGAATGGTCAAACCATTGTGGACGTTATGGAATGGTGCACTCATTTCGCTCATATAAGACATGCAGTTTACCTCAAACGTAATAGCATGTTCTCCCACACTAGTGATAACAACGTCGATGCCGTAGATATTACGTTCTTCCAAGTTATCAAGCACGAAATTCTCGTAGTCCATACGGGTGTAGCCAAGAACTGCCTTATTTGACGGGTCGAATGTAATTTCTGCGGTAAAGCTAACGCAGATGTCGCTATCGTTAGGTCCTTTTGACAACGTAACGCTTTTGGTGCCCGTTGTTCCTTTCTTTTTAGCAGTTTTGCTAGAACTACAACTACCAGAATAATAGGACGCACATGGGTCGTCATAATAACCAAAGTAGTTGTAAGATTTGAACAGGTTTCTACTGTAAGAGTAGGATGTGTTTGAATACTGAGCACCACTGGTTTCGCTTGTGACAAACTTTCCAAGAGTAATGATTTCATTGCCGTCCATGATAACCATTCTATCTCCGTCGATGGTTGCCTCAAGCATGACGTCGATAATCGGGTCAAAGAGGTCAATACCTGTATCAAGTAGGTGATTGAGTACCTCTTTCCCGAAAATCATCGTATCGGAGAATGGGGATTTCATCCCTTCCTTGGGCGTATAATCTGTCAATACGCCGTTATGAGCGTAGGCAATCGGTGCCACGCTTTCCGTTTTCATCATCTGTTTGAAATCTCCTGTCACAGGAAATGGGTGACAACAAGCACCGCTAACCTTACCAGACGTGGCGATTCTGAAATGAATCACCCTGTCTACATTTGTCGGCAAGGTTTTCAGGAACTTAAACAGAGACTTCTGTTTCATGAAGCCCTTCTTGATATGAACCTTTCCCTTCTCCTGCCACATAACCCCAGCACCATCGGGGTTATTTTCAAAACACTGCTTGAGTTCTCCATTATTAAACGGCAAACCCTTTGGATATACTGCGATAACACACATAGACACCTCTTTCTGCTACTCTATCCAGTAGCAACTAATACTACCCCTACTAAATAATGGGGCTATTAGTATGGGTAACATCGTTACACACTCAGTTACCCATACTCAATAGGCTCACTATTTATCAGTAATCTCCGTCGTGACCTCAGTCATCGTATGCATAGGGGTCAATAGGCGGATGGAACATCTCATTGGCAGCAGTAGGATTTCCAAGTTCCATGAGCTTGTCACTCATAGCCTCAAGGCTCATTTCATAGTGGTCCGTATCTGCCAGTTCCCATAACGCTTCGGCAAAGTCCAGAATATTATACATTTCCGGAGTTCTCAACGTAGAGTTAAAAATCCTAAGTTCCCATGTGTTATGGGAACAGAAGTTGACCGATGTGTACCTTGTATCGTCCACCCGTAAGCGGGAATCACGCCCATAGCCAAATTGACTATAATCCCCGTTCTTGATTTTACTGATGAACCTATCTGGGCATTGGGACAATTCGTATGGTGAACTGCACCAGTCATCCCACTTCTCCTTGGAACGACGAGCGAACCGACGGATTGTATCCTCATTCTCCGTAATGAACGCTAATGCGTTTACGGCTGCTTCAAATGGATGGTGAAAGGACTTCCTGTTGACGTGGACGTGAATCCCAGCTGCGTCATCTTCATAGAAATCAGTCTGCTGATAGTCAGCGGACCTAAGTGCCTCGAAGAAGCCTGCCCAATTAAGCCCCTTCAGTAACTCCATGGTCATCGGGGCTGTTATAAACTCGAAATGGTTCCCGACTAAAGAGCAATCATCTTTAATCTGTCCAAGATTATCCATTCCGTCAAACGGACTGAACAGGCAATACTTTGCATTCTCACCGGTTTCATAGTCTAAATAGTCATTGGAGTCATAATCGCAAGCCTCGATTTCAATGCCGAAATGGCGTCTCTGGCGACCATCCTTTAACATGGAGCAGTTTCTCCCTGTAATAATTCTCCCCAGTTTACTAGAATAATTGGCAAACCTTAAATCTTCTGAACTTGGCATATTTCCCCCTATTCTGCCAAAACATTGGCATGGGTATTTAACCCATTTAATACATCGTCGTATGTGGGCTGTACACCCATAGTCCTAGCTAACATATACATGAAACCAGAGATTGAGTATTTTGTACGGGACTTTCCATCCCGTACAATAACCCTACCGTAATTAACGGTTGCAGTCCTAGTGCGGACATTACCGTTGTTATCAATGAAATAGCTATCTGCACAACCGTGTAGGATAGCTTTGATGAAAGCCATCTTGGAGTATTTCATAGGAGTATCCCCTTTCTCACTGAAGAGCAGAGAGCATGCTAACTACATGCTCTTTAATGGCTTCTGTAATCTCTTCCACAGAGGCATCCTTCATTTCGGCTGCTTTAGCTGAGTTAAGCTTCTTCAGTGTAGCAAGAAGCTTCTTCTTAGTCGCATCATCTGTGGATTTCCACGCCTTCATAGGCATGTAGAGGTCAAAACGATAGGTTTTCCCCTCGTATTCCAAACCGGAAGTATGGGCAATGAACGTATCATAGTTCTCACCAGCACGATGACCTCTGCCATCTTTCGCATACTGTCTTGTTTCCTTTGTCAGTTCTGCGACCAGGAATAATTTCCCATCTCTTTTTTCGATTCTTGCGTTTGCCATAATAACGGCTCCCTTCTGCCCTAGTGGGCAAAACAATATATTTTGGGGGAAGCTCCCCATGGAATAGGGCTGTTTAAGGCACAACCCTTTAGAAGCCTATCTCCGTATTCCGGCTAATCTCAACTTATTGTCGAGGAAGTAGTTGTCTACGGGCTGCATTTGATAGCATTCGTAAACAACATTGTAGTGAAGCAAACACAGCTTCACATCTAGCGTTGTGCATGCATTTACTAACGCAATCAACGCTGAGGACATCCCTGTTACTACACAAAACAAGGTATCACCAAATCCGTAATACGGCTTAATTTTTTCGATGGCTTCTTTCTTCATCTTGTGTGTATCCATAGGATTAACAACGCATTTCGGGAAGATACCGCCTAGGTTAGCAACTGGATTCTCATGACGAGAATCACATAATTGCCAGACGGGAGCGATAATCTCTGTTACGTCCCCTTTTGTAAACCTTTCCATCTGAGCGAGGGTTGTAGTTGTAATACCGCCCTCTTCGACGAAGAAGTGACTATTCTGATAGCCACTTACACTGCAATCGATTTTCTTTGCCATAGCACACTCCTTTCTCGTTTATCTAATAACACTTACGAACAGACAGTTACGAGCAGTTGGGCAACTGGAAACATAATCATTCCAATTACGGCTCCCAAAAAGACTAACATAACATTATCATTATGCTCCTCGATTGAGATTTTATTTCTCTTCATCTTCATCACCCCCTATAAAAACAACGCAAAATTAATACGATGGAAGCAGGCTTTTATCAGAGAAAGACCTGCTGGAAAAACTACAAAGTGCTCCCAAGTATTGGTTTAGGCACCTGTTCACTGTTATTCACTCACCCAGAATAACCAAGGTTTGCTAATAACTTATCCGTAAGTAGATGTGAAGAGTATGCTTCACCCCCACTGTTTGGGCGTTAATAGCTGGCTCTGTTGACGTATACCAGCATTTCATGCATAAAACGCTGGGCTATCTCAAGCTCTTATCCCATGCGTAATAGCCAGTGGCTAGAGAGTTAAAAGATAGCCTCTAGCTACTACACGTGGGATATTTAGTTATCTGTCGTCGGCTGTCTACCCACCAGCTTTCGACAAATCACCATGTATTCTCAAGTGGGGATTGTCAACTTTCGGTGGATTGTCAACCTCCAGTTTTCCCCATAGTTTCGTGCACCTGCACTACGCACTATTGAGGAAAAGCCATACGGAGAAATCGCCAGATATAAAGGGAAAAAGTCGATGTTTCTTCGTGGGAATAGAATTTAATTCGTGGTGAAAAGCGGCGAAAATCCTAATGTAAAACGGCGAAAGATTATTTATTAGCCCACCCTTTAAGTAATATGTATAGAGTAGTAGTATAGGAGAGTGTAGTAGTATATGAGAGTAGTATATGAATAGTAAGTTGTGAATAGTAATTAGTTAGCTATATTCAATTATTTATTATATTATAATTATGTTGTGACCTTTCTCTACGATTATCTAACTTCCGATAAAATAAACTATTTTCACCCTAAAAACCTCCTAAAACCCATTAACCTTCCTATTCCTATACATTCCCTCACACGGTGTAGACGTCTACTACTCCCTGTAAACAACCCTAATCTGATAGTTGGCCCTACGCGTGGCACGTCGCCCGCGTGTAGTTAGGGGAAAAAGGAAGTAGAAGAATGGCTGAGCACAGAATAAAAAAAATTTTTGTTTACCTAAAAAAATGTTCTTGTTTACCTAAAAAAAAGTTTTTGTCTACCTAAAAAGATGTTTTTGTTTACATAAAAAAAGTTTTTGGTCTACCTAAAAAGATTTGTTTACGGGCATAAAAAAAAAGGTAGTCAATGACTACCTTTTTTCTAGTGTCTGTTACTTTTTGGCAAGTAACGCCATGATTAAGTCTAGCTGTTTTTTCATTTCGGCCACCTCTGTTGCCGCCGACTTGCGACCATTGTGACGCTTTACGACGTCACCGGCGTCATTAAGAACCGTGAAAACTTGTGATATGCCGCGTCCCTGATAGATGAACGGCGGGATTCCATTCATTTTCAGCGTTGCCCCGTCGATATGAAATTCCTTGCCGCCGTCCAATGGAACAATGACTACCGCCGTCGTAGTATTTCCGGCTTTAGTCGGGAAATTTGTGTCAATGACTACGCCGATTTCAACCTTGAAAAGCGTTGCCCCGTCGTGAGTGCATACGTTGACCGGATGTTCGGCGGTGAGGTGTGAAATTTCGTCAAATTTCGATAATGCAATAGCACGTTCAATGTTACCGGTAAAACCATTCTTTTTTTCTTCCATGATAGCTCTCCTTTTCTAGTCCAATTTTAGGACTATAACAATATAGAATAGGAAGTATGATTTTCTTCCTGTATCACTATGTATACTCAAGTGGAGATTGTCAACCTATAATTTTTTTTGACAGTAAAAAGGGCATAATCCCCCAGTCACTATGTATACTCAAGTGGAGAATGTCAACATATATAATATTTATCATACAGTCGCCTCCGCACGCCATGCATCCATACCCCGCCTACCCCCCACCATGGGGGTGGGGCTTCAGTCTGGGGCGTCCATAGTCGTACGTGACGGCGTAGATGCAAGTCTCAAAACAAATATATACCTGTACTTACATACGCCGACATTTCTCAAGAAAAATATATAACGGTATTTACATACGTTCTCAATAAGGAATCTCCATATATCTCTATGTCTCTATATTCATCTATTCTTATATTACTTAGGAGGGGTAAAATGTATACTTATAGACCATATAATGTACGTAGTAAAGAAATTTCCTTCG
>LAHS01000910.1_pt1 | contig 33792 bp, 29 predicted proteins | sample 329651 | NCBI WGS metagenome assembly LAHS01 (sample SAMN03275699, study PRJNA271635) | activated sludge metagenome | isolation source: sample C-1 Sludge from hydrolytic chamber (first chamber) of Anaerobic...
CGCAGCGACGACATGCTTATTATACGCGGCGTAAACGTGTTCCCGTCTCAGATTGAAACGGCGCTGCTCCAGATGAGCGGCATTACGCCACACTATCTGATGATTGTTAATCGCGAAGGTGCGCTCGATACGCTTGAAGTTCAGGTTGAAGTAAACGAAAGTTTGTTCAGCGATGAAATAAAAGTGCTTGAGGACTACACGAAAAAAGTTGAGCACAATATTCAGCAGGCAATCGGTCTTGCTGTAAAAGTAAAGCTCGTCGAGCCAAACACGATTGAGCGCAGTATGGGCAAGACAAAGCACGTAATCGACAACCGCAAGCTCGTCGACTAAAAAAGGTTACGCCAGTGGCGTGTATACGTGCGACTGACTGTGGTTTATTAAGGAGGAACTATGTTTGTTAAACAGCTTTCAGTATTTATTGAAAACAGGGAAGGTCGTCTCGACGAAGTCCTCGAAGTTTTGAAAAATGAAAATATTAATATTATTTCGCTGAGTCTCGCAGACACGAGCGACTACGGAATGCTCCGCATGATTGTAAGCGATCCGGTAAAAGGCCAGAGTTCGCTTAAAGCAAAAGGCTTTAGCGCGCGCATTTCTGACATTATCGTTGTGAATCTTGCGCATCAGGTTGGACAGCTGCAGAAAGTGCTTGCTGTTATCTGCAAAGCAAACATTAATATTGAATACATGTATTCGCTTAGCACCGGTACAGACGACGCATCGCTTGCAATAAAATGCAGCGACATGGAAGCTGCAGAAAAAGTATTTGCCGGCGACAAAAATGTTAAGATGATGAGCGATTCTGATATCGCGAAACTCTAACGCTGAAGCGCAAAAAAAATAATTAATAAAAGGCGAGCCGATGATTGTAGATTTTCACACGCATGTGTTTCCTGATAAAATTGCATCACCGGCGATTGCCTCGCTCGAAAGCCGCGCTCATATAAAAGCTGCGATTGCAGGCACTGGGCACGCGCTGTATGAGTCAATGATTGGTGCTGTCGATGTTTCGATAGTTCTTCCCGTTGTAACAAATCCCGAAAAGACAATGCATCTCGTTGATTTTGCAGAGCAGATGAACGTGCGGTATGCGTCATCAGCACATTCTGCGGCAGAGTCTGGTGACAACGTCTTATCGTGCGCATCATCACGTCCTCGCATTATTTCTTTTGCAGGCATTCACCCGGACACTGCGGATTGTTCTGCTGTCCTTGCAGAAATCGCGCGGCGCGGATTTAAAGGAATAAAGATTCATCCTGATTATCAGAACACATTCATCGATGACATCAGGTATGAGCGGATTATTGCGCGTGCTTCTGAGCTTGGACTTATAACTGTTGTCCACGCTGGAATTGATATCGGTCTTCCTGAACCTGTTCACTGTCCGCCGGCACGCGCGCGGAAAATGATTGACGACGTTCACCCGCAGAATGTTGTGCTCGCTCATCTTGGCGGATGGAAGCAGTGGGATGATGTTGAGCGTCTTCTCGTAAATCAGAATGTCTATTTTGATACAGCGTTTACTCACGGATATATTTCTAACGGACAGTTTGCGCGTATTATTAAAAATCATGGAGCTGAAAAAATTCTGTTTGCTACAGACAGTCCGTGGAGCGGACAGAAGGAAAGTATAGCTGATATCCGCGCACTTTGTCTTACCGATAAAGAAAAAAATCTTGTGCTTGGCGAAAATGCATGCACGCTTCTTGCGCTGCAATAATCTGTTGTTTACGCTGTTTTGCTTTATCAGCTTGCTTTGACTTTTACAGCGATTATCAGTATCTTTAGATTGTATGCAATTTATTCCTGACTTTCCATCATTTGCGCAAGTTTCAATTGAAATGAAAGACGAACTGATTCCGTTCTTTTCGTCGCTGACAGACGGCGTATGCGAATTTACATTTGCGTCGCTATTTCTCGACAGCTATAAATACCGTTACAACATAAGCAGAATAAACGAAAAAACATATGTTGTAACTGGAGTCGATTTGTCTCTTCCCGGTTCGCCTTGTTCTGATGCTCCAGCCTTCGCTGCGCATCCGTGCCGTTTTTTTACTATCATCGGAGAATTCCCTGATAAAAAACTTTTTGAGTCGCTCTGTGAAGATAACCATATTTCAACATGCTGCTCGATGAAAAATATTCCGGAGTCCGAAGTGAAATCAAAATCGTTTGCTTCTTGCGGACTTACCGCGGAACTCGATCGCGACAACAGTGACTATCTGTATAACAAAGACGACCTTGCAGGTCTCCACGGAAAAGCTTTTCATAAAAAGAAGAATCTTGTTAATGGATTTCACGCTTCGTATAACGGAACGGTAAAAAAAATTGATGATACGACTGTCGCTGATGCAATTTCAGTTTTGAATTCATGGAAGTCGGACAGACAGATGCACGGTGACGACGAGGGTGATTTTCTTCAGTGCAGCCTTGCGCTCCAGTATTACAAAGAGCTTAGTCTTTCCGGAATCGTTTTGTATGCTGACGGAAAACCTGCGGGATTCAGTCTTGGTGAATTTATTGCCGGTGGAAAAATGTTCTGCACTCATTTTGAAAAGGGCATTGATTCGTTCCACGGAGTGTATCAGACTGTGAATAACGAACAGGCGCTCGCATTGCCGGAAACAGTAACACTAATCAACAGGGAACAGGATCTGGGAGACGAAGGACTTCGTCAGGCAAAAATGACATACAGACCGTGCGGTTTTGTAAATAAGTACAAAATTTGCCTTAACAGCGTAAGTTTTCAAAAATCTGACGCGCAGTGAATAGAAAACTAATACAAGTAGTGATATAGTATTTTTATGCGTTTTATCAGTACTCGTGATCCGAACAATAACGTTAGTTTTGAACAGGCAATTCTCGACTGTATGCCGTCAGACGGCGGACTGTATGTTCCTGCCGATGCTCCCGACCTTCGCAAGTGGATTTTGTACACTGATAATGAAACATCGTTTGCGAACGTTGCCGGTACACTTACCTCCGCCTATATCAATGAAGAATTCAGCCCGATCATTTGCGAAACAATTGCAACCCGAGCTTTTTCTTTTTCACCGAAAGTAAAGCAGCTTGATGACCGTCATTTTGTCCTCGAACTTTTTAATACGCCGACCGGAAGCCACAAAGATTTTGGTATTTCATACCTTGCTAACTGTCTTGAAACAATTCTCCAGATGGAAGACAGAAATGCTATTTTTCTCGACGTCACCGTAAGTGAACTTGGTGCGAGCCTTGCGCGAGTTCTCCGTGGAAAAAAACATTTGAAAGCAGTCCTTGTTTATCCGAAAGGACTTGTGCGAGGACTTTCAGAAAGTGATTACGCATGGAACGGCGGCAACATTTACCCGATTGAAGTAGATGGTACCGAAGCTGATTGTCATAAACTTGTGCGCTCTATTTTTGCAGACCATAGTCTTGTTGAAAAGTATCATCTTACTGTGGCAAACACTGCGAATATCGGACGTCTTATGCCGCAGGCTTTTTTCTATCCGTATGCGTTCTCGCAGCTTAAGAAGATTGTTCACAGTGATATTTTTTATGCGCTTGCTCCCGGAAATTACAGCAACGTTGTAGCGGGATTGTACAGCTGGCAGTTCTCTCTGCCGCTCAATGGTTTTATTATTCCTGCAACAGATGCTCTTACAACAGATGTGCGCGGACAGTGCACTGTGCTCGACAGCGTTGTTCCTCTTGCACAGCGCGGACCTGCTGATCCTGCAAGCCCGTCGAATGTTGAGCGGCTTGAAGCTGTGTTCCATCATAATTCACTGATGCTGAAGAATCTCGTGTTCCCTGCAAAAGTGACAGACGATGATGTTGAAAAAGCATGCCGCGAATTATTTATTAAATATCGCATTCTTGCAGATCGTCATACAGGACGTGCGTATGCAGCGGCTCTCAAGCGTCAGGATGAGCTTGGAGAGGATGACTCAGCGCTCGTGATTATTGAACGCGATCACCCGGCACGCTCTGCACAGTATATAAAACATACAGTCGGTGAAGCACCTGATATGCCGCAGAATGTAGCGGAAGCAATTGCGCCTGTCGCACTTGGTCGTGCGTATGCGACAGACGTAGAAGAAATTATTTTCGCCCTCGATGCTGTTTCGCAGAAATAGTTTTCTTTGCGGGCGCGTGTGCCGTTTTTACAGCCGTAGTTTTCTTAGCGGGCGCGTGTGCCGTTTTTACAGCCGTAGTTTTCTTGGCGGACTTGTGTGATTTTTTAACGACAGCAGTTTTCTTTGCGGACGTGTGCGCTTTCTTAACGACAGTAGTTTTCTTCTCGGTCGCATGTGCCTTTTTAGCAGCTACATTTTTCTTCGTAGCCGCATGTGTCTTCTTAACAACTTTTGGTGCGAACGGTGCTGCAAATTTTTCACACTGATATTCCGCTTTGTCTTTCGCACTGTCTAGCTTTTTATACAGGCTGAGCAGCGCCGGCATTTTTGACGGTGTCGAAGCGAGCATCGGTATTGCGATGCTGAAGTATAAGCTCGATTCTGCAAGCTCTTTATTAAACCACTTGATGCTATTGAACTCGTTTGCTCCTGTAAGAACTGGTGCGTCTTTGCCAAGAACAAGTGACGAAACAATCTGATATGAAAAAGCTTTTTGCTGTGCGGTTGTTGTGAGCGCCGGCATTTTTTTTGCAACTATCGGCGCAAGTATGAATGCGCGCTGGTAGACGCTTCTTATTGTCTTTACTCTGATTCCGCATTCAGTCATAAATTCGGAAAGCTTTCTGTCAAACGACCATCTGCGTGCGCAGCCTGCGCGTGAAATCGCACTGACAAATGCGTATGCTGCAAAAAGGCATGCGCCGTCTTCGTGCGCGCCTGCACCGTATAGGAAGAATTCCGCAGGTGTTTTTGCGGTGCGGCAGAGTGCGAATAAGGAACTTGGAGTTGCTTTGCCCTTTGCCGCGCTCAAAGATTTTTGCGCTTTAGGTACTGCGCGGATAATAAGCGTGAGCTGTTTTTTGAATTCGGCAAATTGCTTTTCTGGGGAAACGAGCGGTGTGTCTTCCTTCTTCGCAAACTTGCATGCAACTTTATAGAATGCAATCGTTTCTTTTTTGAGAGAAGAAGAAAGTGACTGCGCTGTTGCGAGCTTTAGCCCGAGTGCTTTGCGCTGCGCCGCTGTGAGACTTAATGTGTGAATTTCATCAAAAAATTCTGCCTTAATAATTTTTCTTAGTGCATCGTATAATTCTTTATAGTGATATTCCTGCCATGCGATTTCGAGATCGGGAGTGCCCCGTCCGTTCAGAAATGCACAGAGCGTGTGAAGCTTTCCTGTTTCATCATCTGCTTCTTCGCGTACGTCGAGCATTATCTGACTCTCAAAACCGTTGAGCGAAATGTATAAGCCTTTGTCGCACACATCTTTTGAGTTGCGGATAAACCAGAGATCTGAGCGCTGCTCACGGAAAATGAAAAACTTGTTGTCGTCATACGAAAGACCGAGGCCTTCGCTTATTGTGCGTGTTCTGACTGCCCGGTCATTTTCTCCTGAGCCTGTTTTTATTGCATACGGGCACGATGTTTTTACCCATCCTTCCGCATGGTCATATTTGTTGTTGTAAAAAACAACAGCGCGCTCATCTCCGCATCTGTTTGAATAGGCGAATACATTTTCATTTACGCTGCCGTTCTGCCATACGTCGTAAAAAAGAAAGTCCTGAATTTCTGCGAACAGATATCTTTTTTTGAGCAGCGGGAATATGTCGTGCCAGTGACGGTTAAGCAGCGCCTGGTCTGGCTTTTCATCTTTGTATGCGCGTGTGTATTCCATTCCGTACTTTTCTTCGAATCCTTCAATCTGTCCGTGTCCGAACATCGGCAGTCCGGGCATTGTGACCATGAGCGTGCACACGCCGAAGTATTTGTCGCCTTTACCGAACTGCGCGACTGCTGTTTCTTCATCAGGATTATTCATAAAATTGACGAAGCGCTTGAGAACCTGCGGATCAAACTGGATTGTATTTTTTACCGTGTCTCTGTATTTTGCATTTTCTTCTTTTTTGAGCATGTTCATGAATGCAGAATTGTACACGCGGTGCATGCCGAGCGTGCGCACAAAATATCCTTCCATCATCCAGAAAGCTTCTGCGAGAAGCAGTGTGTCCGGAACTTCTTTTGCAACTCTGTCGACTACTTCGCGCCAGAACTCATTCGGAATTCTTTTTTCAAATTCATCGCTTGAAAGAGCTGATTCCGAGCGAGTGGCAATGTCTCCGCCTTTGCCCGGTTCCGGGTACCACAATCTTCTGATGTGCTTTTTTGCGAGAACCATTGCAGCGTCGAATCTGATAATCGGAAAGTTGCGGGCAACATGAAGAATTTCCTGCATTACTTCTTCGCGCGCCGCAGGATTTAAAAAATCAATCTGCGCTGTGTCATTCCATGGCATACCAGTGCCGTCATTTCCATGATAGATGTAGCGAGTGTCACCTGTTGCAGTATCAACTCTTTTAAAAACGACTGCGCAGTCATTTTTAGAATAATAATGATCTTCGAGATAAACCGCGACTCGTGAGTCATGGCTCAGATTGACACCGTTGAATGTATATTGCGGGAACGGATTGTCTCGCCGCTGCACAAACAGGTCTGGTTTTTCAGTAACCCACTTTGAATCCATGCCTGTGTGATTCGGCACCATGTCGGAAGCGAGACGGATGCCGCGTTTCCACAAGCGGGTGCGTAAGTTTCCGAGCGCATCCCATCCGCCGAGGTTGTCTGCAATTTCATAATCGTACAAGCTGTATGCTGACGCAGCAGCTTCGGGATTACCGCATAACTGTTTAATCCGCTTGCTTGCATCGCTTCGCTGCCACAGACCGATGAGCCACAAACCTGTGAATCCTTCGTCGCGCAGCGCATCGAGTTCTTCGTCAGGAATCTGATCGAGGCGAGTAATGCTGCGGTTATATTTTTTTGAAAGCTGGTAGAGCCATACGAGCACAGTCTTTGCCATGAGCACAACTTTTGGCATCCAGTCTCTGTCGGGGCTGAACCGCTCGTATTCTTTCATCAGATTTTCATAGCTTGGCGGCTGCATGTCCGGTGAACCGCCGTTGCCCGGCGCCCACTTTGGTTTTTCCTCTTCATTCAGAACATCAATTCCTGCGAGAAGACGCTTGAGCCATTCGCCGAGAAGGTCTGCCCAGTGAGAGCGGACGTAGTCGAGCTGACCACGCAGATTGTCCGGTGCAAAAGCGACAGGCTCCTTAAGAAATGTAATAAGGTCGTGGCCGTACATTCCCCAGTATGGAAGTTTTTTGAAAAATGCTTTTGTCTGTGTCCATGATTTTTGATAAACCGGATTCTTATTAAGATTTGAATCGTCGAATAAAAGTGCAAACGGTTTAAAAGCAGGATCTTCATTTGCAAGATGAAGCAGAATCATTTCCTCAAATGTAGCTTCTCTGTTGCTTCGTTCGCGTCCTGCTCCAATATCGTAAGCAGTGAGTGAAAGATATTTTTCTGCTGACAGCTCGCCGTTGTATACAGCGACCGGAGGAAATTCGTTTGTAAATTCAAGAAGCAGTTTATCTATTTCTGATTTACCGATATCGTGTTCAAGGTCTGCGAGCAGCTCGGTCATTGCAGCCGGGTATTTTGTTTTTCGGTACATCATGCAGGCGAAGTGGAAAATCTCATCGAGAAGTCCCATCGCATTGAGCGAACCTGCAGAAACTTGTTTGTCGCTCTGATTGTTCTTCACAAAAATGGTGTTCAGTTTTGCCGCGAACGTGCGCACATTTTTTAAGTTGCCGAGAATAACATTTCCTGTTGATGCAAACATAGGAAGCGGAAAATGACAAGTATCGCGGATTGCGCGGCTGACGTGGAACTCGTTGTAAGAAATGTTCATTTTGTACTCCCTGTTTTCTTTGTAGTATTAGAGGTCTTCGCTGATGAATATATTTTTTTAGCGGCTGCCGGTTTTTCTGCTGTTTGCTGTACGCACTGTTTATCGTGAATGAGCACAATCTTTTTTATTGTGTCAGTCAGTTTTCCATCTGCGGAAATTGTTTCGATATCTTTAGGAATCCGGTACGTCCAGTTGAACGGCGAAACAGTTCCCGGAATATTAATCCGCTCGTCATCCTGATTTTCTAGCCAGTATTTTGAGCTGAGGTAGAGCCAGTCCTGCAGCGGATTTACATACAATGCGCTTGCTGTGCATGATGCGTGAGAAAGAACAAATTCCGCTGTGTCAGGAGTAAAGTCTGCGTCTGCGCGAAGATTAATAATTTCGTTTGATTCAGACGGGACGGCAGGTTTTTCGCTGCATAATTTTTCGAACGAACGCGCGGAATCTTTTTCTTTGTTCCACCACTGTCTCATCGTCGGGCTGTCGTGTACACTTGTCGTCGTTACGCTCAGCGGCCGGTATGAGTCGAACGGAACATATGGCTGGTCTTTTTCGCTCCAGCATCGTGTCCATCGCACAACATTGAGACTGAGAATAGTATTTTCTTCAAGCACTGGCGGAACGCACGAAAGATTAACGCCTAAGTCTTCTCCGCACGGAATCATATTTACTGATGATGTGAGTGCGCCCAGAATGCGTTCGGCGTGTGATTTCCAGACTGCTTCCTGTTTTTTATCAATACCGTCGAAAATCTTATTAAGAATTTCTTTTTCGCTGCCGCTGAGTGATTTCCACGCTTGTGTTGATTCATGAAGCCATGACGGAACAAAGCTATCTTTTGTGATTTCAATTAATAATCGGTTGTTCCACCACGACATAAGTTCTGAGACGGCGCGTGCGCTGACCTTTGTCATGGAAGCACTGTCGTTTGCTGCGGATGTGCTGCTCGATGCAGAATCGCTTGCACTGTCGTTTTCTGCAAAAGTTTTTTCAGTTGCCAGTGATTTTTCGATGTCGCTGTCTGATTGTATTTCCGGATTAAAGTTCCACAGCTCTTCATTTCCGAGCCTTGTGCATACTTTTTCAAGCATTGCATGTGCATCGTCGCAAGACATGCCGGTGTCTGTAAGCGCACTCGTCGGAATGTGAGGCTCGCTCATCCAGTGAATGCGGTCCTTTGAAAATCCTGCTTCAGTCAGTTGTTCGCGCGAGACAGCGCAGTATGGATCCGTGTGTCCGAGTACGGCAGTTGTTTCGTGTTCTGGAACAGCCCAGATGCGGAAGAATCCGAGTATGTGGTCGAGCCGGTACGCACCGTAAAAATGCGCGGCTGACGCAAGACGCATTTTCCACCATGCAAAATCGTCCTTTTCGTGAGCGGTCCAGTTGTATGTAGGAAATCCCCAGTTCTGTCCGCGCGGATTGTCGCCGTCGGGCGGTGAGCCAGCTCTGTTTTTCATGGAGAATAATTCAGGCTTTGACCACGCATCGCATGAGTCTTCATTCATCAGAATAGGAAGATCGCCTTTGAGCGTCATGCCGAGCGCGCGTATTTTTTCTGCAGACTGCGAGAATTGATTGTACGCAATGTATTGTTCCCATGCATAAAAGAGATGTGCATGGCGGAGTTTTTTGTCATTCCATAAATCAGTAATTTTTTTATCGGTGATGATGCGGTCATTTTCCGGCCATGATTTCCACGACGACTGGAGGTGCGTCCACTTGAGATTCTTATACACGCAGTATGCTGGAAGCCATGAATTTGATTTTATGAATGAACAAAGAATTTCTTCGAGCGCAGAATCTGTTTTGCCTGCAGGTGCGGATGCTTTTTGAGTGCGGCTTTTATCTGATTCTGCAGCTGCTTTTTCGTACAGCGCGCGGAGCATTGTATCTTTTTCGCTGCGCACACGCTCATAATTCCAGCGCTTGTCATCCTTATGATTTTTTACGAATGAGTCGTAGAGCGACGCAAATTTTTTATCAGTTTTATACAGTGACGAAAATTCTTTTATTTCAGAAATAGTGATGTATACCGGGTGAAGTGCGAATGCGCTTAGTCCGCTGTACGGAGAACTTTGTGTTCCTGTGTCGTTTACGGGCAGAAGCTGAATCAAAGATAAGCCTGCTTTTTTGCACCACGATGCAAACGGCGCAAGTGCAGTGTACTCGCCGACGACGGGGCATGATTTGCTTTTAAGCGCGCCGAGCGGAACGACAACGCCTGTCATGCGCGGAACTGTGTGCTGTCCTGAACAAGAAACTGATTCTTTTTTCGATGGTATATTTTGTTTCATCTTTTCTATTATACCATGAATCAGTAGGACAGTGTTAAGGAGTTTTGAATGATGAGTGCGGCAGGTGCCGGAATTTCGGACGCCGTAATCAGCGGCGGAGATATACTGTCAAGTGTTCAGAAATCCTGTTGTCCAGTGCCATACCGGCGTTGCAAGTTTGTTTGAGAAAGGCTGTGTCCTGTTAAAGTCGGGGAGCCATGACGTATCATCGCTCAAGTCCTGATAAAACAAATAGCCAAAGTCATACGCTTCGATTAAGTCGCGGAGATCGCCGTCTTCTGTTTTGTTGACGAGTCTGTTTTCGATTGCGCTGAGTGCTTTTTTGCGCTGCGCAAGCTCGGTGTCGCTTCCTTTGAACGGAACTGGCGTGTACTGCGACATGAGCGAAATGACTGCTTTGCCGTCGGCATGATGCTTGAGCCATTCAAGAACGTCTGCTGTTTCTGCGAAACGTCCCGGCAAAAAGAGGTGGCGGATAATAACGCCCTGCTCAATCTTTTCTTTTTCGATGCCGTCTTTTGTCACTGTTTTAATTGTAAGCGGATTGTGTTCAATCATTCTGAGAATTGCTTTTTCTGCGGCGGCAGGGTAGTCGCGTGCTGCGCATAACTCGTATGCAAGGTCGGCGCTGAGTGTCTTTAAGTCGGGAAGATAAATAGTGACGAGTCCGTCGAGGAGCGCAAGTTCTTCCGCGCTGTCGTAGCCGGAGCTGTTCCAGCATGCGGGAATTGTTAATCCGCGCTTCCGGGCTTCGGCAAGTCCTTCTGCGATTGCAGGAATCGCGTGAGTGCCGGTGACGAGATTAATATTCTCTGCGCCTTTTTCCTGGAGACGAATGCAAATCTCTGCGAATTCTGATTTTGAAACTGCGCGTCCCATTCCCTGCTGGCTTATCTGATAGTTCTGGCAGAATGCGCAGCGCAGGTTGCAGCCGGTAAAAAAAATAGTTCCGCTTCCGCCGTGGACGGTGACAAGCGGCTCTTCGCCGAAGTGGAGGCACGCGACTGCAATGCGCAGGTCTTCGTTTTCGCCGCAGAATCCTCGTTCACCGGAAGCGCGGTTTGTTCCGCAGCTGCGCGGGCACTGGCGGCACGATATGTAGCGTGAGTTCAAAGCGCGCCCTGTTCGAGAATGATTCCCATCATCCCTTCAAGTACGTCGAGCGGTAAATCTTCTGCTTCGTAGTCGACAAGCTCCTGAAGATTTTTCCAGTCCTCTGCCGTAAGCACTTCTGTTCCTTCGCGCTCACCGTCGAGAAAAATCTGAAGCGCTGCAATCTTGTCGATGTTTGCATCAGTCGGCTCGTTTTCGATGGCAGCTGAATTTCTGATGTATGTGTCCATCCAGTATTCGGCAAGCGAGTGAGGCAGGCTTCCGAGCGCGCGGTTGTTTGATTCGAATAAATCTGTTATTTGCGAACAGGCTCGTACTGCGTCATAATGACCGCCGTTATCGGCCCGGTCGTGTTTCATGATTTTGCGTGCGTCTGAAATGAATTTCTGTATATCTGTCATGGAGATAACTATACCATAAAGTTGTAAAAAACTCAGGTGAATTTAGACAATTTGGGATTTTTTTCCTTGACTTTTATGTGAACTAAACATACACTCAAACTATGGACTTAAGAACTGTTTTAACACCCGATACGGTAAATCTGCATCTCAAAGGCAAGACCAAAGAAGAAATCATTGATGAGATGCTTGATATTCTCGTCAAAGCCGGCAAAGTAACCGATAAGGCTGCTGCCCGTGAATGTGTGCTTGACCGTGAACGCAAGATGTCCACTGGTATGAAGCACGGAATTGCAATTCCCCATGGCAAGACAGACACTGTTTCTGACCTTGTTGCATGCATCGGAATTTCTGATAATCCGGTCGATTTCGATTCTCTTGATCAGGAACCGTGCCGTATTTTCATCATGACCCTTTCACCGGTCAATAAGACTGGTCCGCACCTTCAGTTCTTGGCTGAAGTAAGCCTTCTGTTTAAGAGCGCAGAAAAACGTGCTCAGATTCTGAATACTCAGGATAAAGCAGAAGTTATTAAAATTCTGACTGAGTAGTTATACGAAGCGCTGGATTACACCGGCGTTTTATCATATTCCGCTTAACGGAACAAAAACCTCTGAGCTGTAGATAGATATGGCACAGAGGTTTTTTTTACGCTATACTGTTTGCACGCTGTTTGTTTCGGACAGCGCATTTCAGCAGAAGAGGTTTTTATGAAGCTTGAAAAATTGTTCGAATCAAAAAACAGCTGCCTTTATTCTGTTGATGGAAAAGAAATGTATCTTTCTGACGAGATGATTGTTCCTGTAAAATGGAGCGACGTTGAGCCGGGAGAAGCAGAACAGTACAACGAAGAATATCTTGCGGAACTTCGGCTCAAGCTCAAGGCGAAGGAAGAGAAAAACGAATTTGCCGTGATTGAACCGCTGTTTGACAAGAAGGCTCCGGACGCGCAGTTTACGGCAGCGATGAAGCACACTGCTCGCAGAATTAAAGACTGCGTGTCGGTGATTGGGTTCGCCATTCCCACAGAGCTTGTTTCAGCTGGCGGCGTGAATAAAGAGTCTTTCGGTGAAGGTTCAAGCGCCGGAACATATATGGCTGAGCTGCTCGAAAAGCACGCGCAGTATGTGTTTTTCTGCAGAAAGGATGACGCCGGAATTAGAGATATTTGTCCGGTATCTATTGTTTTATATTAAACGTGAGCAAATGCGAGAGAATACAACAAAAAACAACGTTTGCATTGATTTAAATGCCGATTTATGGCATGATTCCCCCATGGATTCTAATACGAAAAGACTCTTGCAGGGAACATTTGCAATCAGTTTCTTTTTTTTAACGCTTTGTCTGATTGTTCATTTTTTTCTCCCCGCAGCCCCTGTCTCATCTGATATGCCGCTTCCGGCATTTTCTTCATTCACGTCTTTTGATGATGTTACGCCTGATAATGCGCTCCTTGTTGACTACAGCGCAAAGACAGACTTTCCCGGCGACTTTTCTGCCCGCGATGACCGTGCGCTTGCACTTTACCGCCAGCCTCAGTCGCGCGCGGCTGTAGAATGGTTCTTTACGCACATTACAAGCAGCAGGGAAGTTGCAGCCGCTATTCTTGAGAATGCAGACCGCAACGATATTCCGCCTTCGCTTGCATTTGCTCTTGCATACGTTGAGAGCAACTACAGACCGACAGCAATGAATCATAATTCGAATTTTACGATTGACCGCGGCTTGTTCCAGCTGAACAGCGCCTCATTCCCGCGCCTGCGCGAAGAGGACTTTTTCAATCCGAAAATCAGCGCGAAGTATGGCATGATGCATCTCCGCTTCTGTCTCGACATTGCGGGCAACGAAATCACAGGTCTTGCAATGTACAACGCAGGTACAAGCCGTGTTCGCAACAATAAGACACCGCAGATGACACTCAACTATGTAGGCAAAATCGAAAAGTACCGCGCAATGCTTGACGGTATGTTCAGTACAGAAGTGCTTGCATTCTACGACAACAACGGCGGTCAGGCACTGGCCATAAGATAAATAAGCAGCGCTCTCCCGAACGCGTCTGCATGATGATGAACTCAGACAGAAGAATTTCTCTCCAAGTTTTTAAGATTTAATTTGTGTTTATTAATTTCTCATACTATACTATTCCTGTTTATCCAGTTTTTTTTACACAGGAATTTTACCCCATGGTTGAACAAGAATTATTTGAGAACATGCCGACGGGAATGGGTGTGTTTGATGTGACCGGCGACGTGATTGAAATGAAATTTCTCAATGACGGCTACTATCAGATGATTCAATCGAAGAAAGATTCTCGTCTGGAGTACATGGGTACTGGTGTGACGCTGGCTGTTCATCCTGATGACCGTGCGGGGCTGCTCAAAGAAGCGCATGAATCAATAGCACAAAAAAGACTTTTCCGTTATAAATTCCGCGTTATTTCAGAATCAAAATCGTATGTCTGGATAGGCATTCTGGCAAATCATCACCGTATTTCTGATTCGACGGAACGTTTTTACGCATCATATTACAATGTTGATGAACTCATAGAGGCGGAAGCTTCGCGCGAGCAGCTGTATCAGATGTATCAGACGGCTGTTGAGGACGCAAAGCTTGTTGTGTGGGAATACGACATTGTTAATCACCGCGTAATCATGGCGGAGAATGAATTCACACAATATGATTACCGGAAGTTTGGACTTAAAAAAATTATTGAAAATGCGCCGCAGTCGCTTGTGCCGTACATAGACGATGACTCTGTTGAATCATTTCTGGAAATGTACCGTAAAATTGACAGCGGTGCAAAAACTGCATCGTGCGAAGTGTGGTATAAACTCACAGGAAACAATGAGCCGCGCTGCGAGAGAATCAGGTATGTTACTGTGTTTGACGGAAAAGGCCGTCCGGTAAAAGCATACGGAATGGGTCAGAATATTACGGCGCAAAAACTCGACCAGGAAAAATACACGTCGCTGTACAAACAGATTACGGCGACGCTTTCTGAGGCAGTGTCGAGCACGCAGCTTAATCTTACAAAAAATACATACATAAGCGGCTACAGCGCAGATCCGAAAATTGCGCAAAGACTTGAGCGCGATACTGCCGATGAGCATTTTGCAACGGCAGCTTCTGCTGTTGCCGATGAGAATATCAAACAAGAGCTTCTTTCAATTTTTACTTGCGGCAATCTTATTAAGTTTTTTAAAAACGGCAGGACGCAGATTGTTAAGGAATATCCTGTCCGCACTTCGAAAGGTACTATCGTATGGATAAGCACAACGGTGTATCTGCTTCAAAATCCTGACACGGGAGACATAGAAGCGCTTACTTATGCAAAGGACATTACAAAGTTCCGGAAGGATGAAGAAATAATCAGGCATCTCTCGAAAGAAGGCTGCGACTTTATCGGCATCATTGATACTGAAAGCTTATCATTTGAAATGCACAACGGTGTTTGGGACTGCAGCATTTTAAAACAGGGAGAAGTAAAAGCGTTCGATGACTGCCGCGCTTCTCTTGCTGAAACATTTATTGCTCCTGATGAGAGAGAAGCATTTCTCAAGGCAACTGATCTTGCAAAAATACGGGAAGTTCTTGCCTCGGAACCGGGCTGCACTGTTTCATATACGCTTATAGATAAAGGAACGGAGCGTAAAAAACAGCTGCGGTTCAGTCTGCTTGATACGACAGAAAAAGGAATTCTTGTTGTACAGAACGACATAACAGAGTCGTCGCGCAAAGAGCAGGAGCGCATTGTCCGTCTGCAGGAAGCACTTCTTGAGGCAGAAAAGGCGAACTCAGCAAAGTCGGAATTTGTTTCGAGAATCAGCCACGACATACGAACTCCGATAAGCATCATCAGCAGCATGACGTCGTTTGCACAGCAGGATATCGACGATAAAAAGAAACTGACTGACGATCTGCGCAAGATTGAAGCATCGAATACATTTCTTCTGAGCCTGATAAATGATGTGCTTGATATTTCAAAAATCGACAGCGGAAAAATAGAGCTTCATCCGGAACCGTATGTGTACGACGATTATGTGTCGAACATCAGAAACATGTTTGAGCCTTTGTGCAAGCAGAAAAACATTACATTTGTAATGTCGAAGGAACCTGTTGTCGATGTTCTTTCTGTTGACCGCACTCGTCTTAATCAGATAACGCTGAATCTTGTTTCTAATGCTGTCAAATATACTCCCGCAGGCGGAACTGTTACGTTCTATGCGCACGGCAAAACAACTGATGGCGGAAAAGTGCTCTGTACTGTCGGTGTGCAGGATACCGGAATCGGCATGAGCTCTGAATTTCAAAAGACAATGTTCGATCCGTTTACGCAGGAGTATGACAATCCCGGAAGAGACAAGACAATAGTTGGCACAGGACTTGGGCTTTCTATTGTAAAAAAAATAGTCGATTTGATGGGCGGAACAATCAGCGTAAAAAGCGAGCTCGGCAAAGGAACTGACATTTGCATTACATTTACGACTGACGCTGTTTCCAGAAAAAAACAACTTGATGACGAAGCGGAAAAAACACAAAAGCCGGTGAACAAAGATCTTTCCGGACTTCTTTTGCTCGCGGAAGACAATATTATGAATACAGAAATTGCGGAGCGTATTCTCGACTCGATGGGTTTTGCAGTCGATCACGCGGAAAACGGAAAAAGAGCGGTGGAACTTTTTTCTGCATCAAAGCCGGGAACATACCGCGCAATTCTCATGGATATTCAGATGCCGCTCATGAATGGATACGAAGCGACTCAGCATATCCGCGAACTGGACAGAAGCGATGCAAACTCTGTTCCGATTATCGCAATGACAGCAGACGCTTTTTCGGCAGCAATTGAACACAGTAAAGAAGTCGGCATGACTGATTACGTGACAAAGCCGATTAGTCCGCAGCGCCTGAGAGACGTGCTCGAAAAATCATTCTCTAAAAATCAATAATCATCGAAGGTAATAAGAAGACATAAAAAAACGCAGGCAAAAATCAATGATTTCTGTCTGCGTTCTGTCATTATTTTCTCTGTGTGAATTTGCGTCTGCCGTTATTTTTGCGACAGACACAGATTACAAAATCATTACGCGTAAATCGGTCTTACGTTGATAACGCCTTCAATCTTTGCGAGCTTTGCGATTGTGTTGTCGTCAACTTTTCCGTCTACATCGATGATGTTGTATGCGAGGTCGTTTTTGTTCTGGTTGACCATGCCGGCGATGTTGAATTTAGCATCACCGAGAACTGTCGAGAACTTTGCGACGACACCTGCAACATTTTTGTTCGCGATGCAAAGGCGTGTTCCGCCGGTTGGAATCGGAGAATCGATTTTGCATGTCGGGAAGTTCACGCTGTGCACGATGCATCCGTGCTCAAGAAAGTCCCTGAGTTCTTTGACTGCCATAACAGCGCAGTTGTCCTCTGCTTCCGGAGTAGAAGCTCCAAGGTGCGGGAAGCAAATGATTTTGTCGTTGTGCATGAACTCTTCTGCTGCGAAGTCTGTAACGAGGCATGCAACTTTGCCGCTCTTGAGCGCTTCAAGGATGTCTTCGTTGTTTACGAGTCCGCCGCGTGCAAGGTCGATAATGCGCACGCCGTTCTTCATGTTCTTGATTGTGGACGCATTGATGAATCCTTTTGTGTCCGGTGTTTCAGGAACGTGCACGGTGATGTAGTCTGACTTTGCGAACAGCGTGTCCAGTGTCTCTGCGTGCTTTACTTCGCGGTTAAGGCTCCACGCGGCGTCGACAGAAAGGAACGGATCGTAGCCGATGACGTTCATGCCGAGCTCGATTGCTGTGTTAGCAACCATTGCGCCGATTGCGCCGAGTCCGATGACGCCGAGTGTCTTTCCTTTTACTTCCTGGCCGATGTAGTCTTTCTTGCCTTTTTCTGCGAGGGCTGGAATGTCTGCGCCTTTACCGGCGAGCGTGTCTACCCATTTTGTCGCTGCGATTACCGGGCGGCTTGAAATGAGAAGCGCGAGAATGACGAGCTCTTTTACAGCGTTAGCGTTTGCGCCCGGTGTATTGAATACGACGACGCCTTTTGCTGCGAGATCTTTGCACGGAATGTTGTTTGTTCCGGCGCCGGCGCGTGCGATTGCCTTTACGGTAGCATCGAGCTGCATGGTGAGCATGTCGTGCGAGCGAACGAGAATTGCGTCCGGCTTTACGATGTCTGTTGCGATTTCGTAGTCGTCGCGCGGAAAGTTATCAAGTCCAAGTGTGCTGATGCGGTCGAGTGTCTGAATCTTATACATTGTAAAACTCCTGTAAAAAAAATTGTCGTGCCGCTTTTGCGGCACGGCTTAACTATGCGTTTTCTTTCGCGAATTTGTCCATGTAGGCAATAAGTTTCTGTACGCCTTCAATCGGCATTGCGTTGTAGATTGAAGCTCTCATGCCGCCGACGAGACGGTGGCCGGCAAGGTTGACCATTCCTTCTGCTGCAGCTCCTTTAACGAACTTGTCGTTGATTGCTTTTGCTGCATCGGGATCGGTGACTTTTGTAAGGAACGGAATGTTCATGATTGAGCGGCTGCCTTTTTCTGCAGTTGCGTGATAGTACTTGCTGTTGTCGAGGTAATCGTAGAACAGTTTTGCTTTTGCATAGTTGCGTTTCTTCATGCCTTCAGCGCCGCCGTTTTTCTCAATCCATTTCATCACTTTGCCGAGCACGTAGATTGTATAGCACGGCGGTGTATTGAACATTGAGCCTTCGTCTGAATGTGTTTTGTAGGTGAGCATTGTTGGAGTGCCTGCGCGCGGTGTTTCGGTAATCAGGTCTTCGCGGATAATGACGAGTGTAACGCCTGCGGGAGCGAGGTTCTTCTGTGCGCCGGCAAAGAGGAGTCCGAATTTAGAAACATCAATCGGCTCTGAAAGAATGCATGATGAAATATCTGCGACGAGCGGGATTTTTCCGGTGTCTGGAAGATACTCGTAATGTGTTCCCATGATTGTGTTGTTCATACAGATGTATACGTAATCATAGTCACCGGTGACTTTTTCGACTTTGGGGATGTAGCAGAAATTTTTGTCTTCGCTTGATGCGAGCTCTGTTACCTGAATGCCGAGTTTCTTTGCTTCGGCTTCAGCTTTTTTTGCCCAGACGCCTGTTTTAATATAGGCTGCTTTTCCTGAGTGGATTGCGAGATTGAGCGGAACCATTGCGAACTGTGTTGAGCCGCCGCCCTGAAGGAACAGGACTTTGTAGTTTGCAGGAATGTTCATCAGTTTGCGGACGCGTGCTTCTGCGTCTTCGATGATTGGTTTGTATGCGCCTGAGCGGTGGCTCATTTCCATGACTGACTGGCCTGTGCCGTTATAATCCATCATTTCAGCAGCGCATTCTTTGAGCACTTCTTCTGGAAGGCATGAAGGTCCGGCGGAAAAATTGTAGACACGACTCATAAATCTAACCCCTTCGGGGAATGATGAACACGCGAAGTGACTTTTTGTACTTCTGTTCTCAATACCCGTTTTATATTCTACGGCCGTCATAACGGCGGCCGGTTAAAGCCTGACTGAGCGCGCTGCCGGTTTTGTGCGGCGGCGCTGTGCGCTTGACTGCGCATTTGCTATTTCTGCACTCTGGCGGCGTTCTGCGCATGACTGCGCTTTTGCTATGCATGTATGCGCGCGGCAATCGTTGCAAGTGCGGTGACCGGCGAAACATTTTCGACGGCCACTGTTTCCGGCACAGAAAGAACAATGCCGGTGTAATTAACAATTCCTTTGATGCCGCATGCGGCAAGGCGGGCGGCAGTTGCCTGCGCTTCGCTGTCTGGCACAGCGAGTATTGCGTACTCGATGTGCTCTTCCGCTGTAACCCGTTCGAGATATGTCGTGGGGTGAAGCGGAAATGTGGACCGCAGAACTTCTGTGCGGTTCACGTTGGAATCGAAACCTGCCGCAATGCGGAACGGAGAATTTTCGAAAATGCTGTTTTCGAGAAGCGCGGCACCTAATCGTCCGAGCCCGACTATGCAGCATTTCTTTTCAGTATCCGTGTTTCCGCCGATATTCAGCGCCGCACAGATTGCACCTCGCAGTTCCTGCACCTTGTAGCCGTTGGAAGCGCCGCTATGCAATTCAAGCAGTGAAATATCGCGCCTGATCTGCGACGGTGACCATCCGGTCAGTTTTTGAATCGCGATCGAGGTAATTTTTTCTTCATTCTGCTGGGCAAGAAGCTGTGCTAAAAGCACAAGCCGCCTGCGCGACGGTTCCGGTATTGGTTTCATTCACAAAACATTCCGGGTAAAATGCAGCAGCTCATGCCGGAGTTACTGTGAAATTTTTAACGGAATGATGAGTCATTTTACAGCCGAAGAAAGAAGTGGTCAACGAAATAGTTTTGAGAAAAGTTGTAAAAAGGGTGAAATTCGGCGGAAATTTGGTGAATTTATGATAAAAAGTGATTTATTGTGAAAAGTTTCACAATAAATGGGGGGGGGATGCTGTTTCTTGCGGGAGTGATGGTAGCCGCGGCTGCGAAGCAGACGTACCCGGCAGCGTGCTGACGGGCATGGAGCGCGCGAGCGCGGAACGGCGGACAGCACGACGGCGCGGTACGTGCCGGCCCGCCCGTATTTTTTAGAAGTCTAATTCGCCGACTACTTCGTCTTTTGTGCTGCGTTTTGTTTTTGCGCTTTTGCGGCGGGGCGACTGGGAATCTATTTCATCGAGGCGTTTCTGTCTTTTTTTAACGTCGTCGAGTGTGCTTCGTTTTTTTGTTTTTGGTGAGTCGCTGCTGTCGTCGTACTCTGTTACTTCGATTTCGTTTCGTGCGGCGCGTGATGATGCGCGGCGGCGCGGTGAAATGAAGAATCCGAACAATGCTCCGCAGAGTCCTCCGGTGATGTGAGCGAAGGCGGCGACGTTTGAGCTGTCTGATGTGCTAATCAGTTCGCGGCCGATGTAGAGTGCAAGCACGAGGAGTGCTGAAAGCGGAATTTGTTTTTTATCGAATGATGTGAATGCGGTAAGTATAATAAGCATAAAGACGATGCCGCTTGCTCCGTGCATTGTGTAGGGGAGAATGCAGACATTAATGACGCTGGCGATGAGCGCGGTGACTGCTGTCATTACGACGAGAATGCCTGAGCCGTACCGTTCTTCCATGAGAGGCCCGAGCAGAAGGATGAACGACATGTTGCTGAGAAGGTGCGTCCAGTCGGCGTGTCCGAACACGTAGATGAAAAGGCGCATGTAGTCGAATACTGATTTATAGTTGAATGCTGTCGGTGTGCCCTGTCTGCTGGGAGCGGTAAAAAGCGCTGTTAAAATGCGCCGCGCCTTTTCGCTCGGAAAATAGAGACAGAGAACGAGTATAACCGTGCAGATGAATGTGAATGTAAGGGTAACCGGTGCGTCATAGGAAAGGCGCCATTTATTTTTCATATTGCGTAGTTTACTATAAATGAGTCTTTTGTAAAATATAAAAACTGCACCGGTGCAAAGAATGAGTGCGATGCAGCGGAGATTAATTCTCTTTCACTTTGTTTTGTGTTATATTTCATATATGGATTTTGCAGAAAACTCAGAGTCTGATGCAATCGGTTCGTCAGAGGCGGTTGAGGAAAATGATGTTCCGCCTGATTACAAAGTGACTCTTTACAACGATGACTATACGACGAAGGATTTTGTCGTCGACGTTCTTGAACAAATATTTCATAAAAATGAATCGGAGGCAGTGTCGCTCATGGAAAAAGTGCATTCGTCCGGTTCTGCTGTTGTGGGCGTGTACACGTTTGACATTGCGGAGACGCGCGCGCAGCTGACGGTTGAAGCCGCAAGAAAGAATGGTTTTCCGCTGCGGTGTGAGGCGGCGCTCGCGTAACTTTGCGCGCGGTGTGTTTTTTTTAGGAGTTGTATGACAGTCAGTACGATAGTGAGAAATATTCTTACGTCCGCATACGAAGAGGCACGGCGGTCTCATCATGAGTTTGTTACGCCGGAGCATCTTTTAAAAGGCGCGCTCGGTGAAAAACAGGTGTGCGCGCTTCTCTCTGTGTGCGGTGCTGATGTTAAGGCGATTCTTGGCAACGTTGAGGAATACTTGCAGAAGTCGATTCCTGTTGCTGCTGTTCAGGATGAAAAAGAAAAGAAAGGTCATTCCGCTGACCCGATTGAGACTGTCGGTTTTAAAAATGTAATTGACCGCGCAGTCCGCTCGTGCGCAGGCGCAGACAGACAGGAAATTGATTACGGCGACATTATCGTGAGTCTGCTCGATGAAAAGAAAAACTATTGTTCTTATTATATGAAGCTCGGCGGCATTGACCGGATGCAGCTTCTTGAAGCAGTAAGCGCGGCGCGGTATCCGGAACATGGCGATGACGGAGCTGACGGTACCGGGGATTCTGATGATGATGAGCGCCGCACGGGATTCGAGCCTGGTATGGCTGGAATGACTGACGCCCCCGATGCAGACGGCGGACGCGGCGGCACGGCGCAGAACGGAGGCAGAGGCCAGGGCGGAGCGCTTGCGCGTTTTACGGTGAATCTTACGCAGCGCGCGCGCGACAAAGAGCTTGAGCCGCTTGTGGGACGGAACGAGGAAATTGAGCGCACGATTCAGATACTTTGCCGCAAGACAAAAAATAATCCGCTGCACGTTGGCGACGCCGGCGTTGGAAAGACTGCGATTACCGAAGGGCTTGCAGAGCGCATTGTTGCGGGCGACGTGCCGGAATTATTAAAGGACGCGGAGATTTACCGGCTCGACATGGGTTCTCTTCTTGCGGGTACAAAATTCCGCGGTGACTTTGAGGAGCGTCTGCGCAAAATTACAGACGAGCTTAAAGCGAAAAAACACGCGATTCTTTTTATCGATGAAATACATACGATAGTCGGCGCAGGGTCGCCGAGCGGGAACGGACCTGACGCTTCGAATCTTTTAAAGCCGCTTCTGACAGACGGGAAAGTGCGCTGCATCGGAAGCACGACGTTTGAAGAATACACGAAGATTTTTGAAAAGGACCGTGCGCTTGCACGCCGGTTCCAGAAGATTGACATACTTGAGCCGAGCGCTGCCGAGACTGTAAAAATTCTTGCGGGGCTTAAGCCGGGATATGAATCGTACCACCACGTAAAATACAGTCCGTCTTCTCTTGAGGAAGCGGTGCGCCTGAGCGTGCAGTATCTGCCCGACAGACGGCTTCCTGATAAAGCAATCGATGTGATTGACGAAGCAGGCGCGTATATGCGCATACACGGAACAGGCGCGAAACAGGTGGCTGACGATGCAGGTGTAAAAGACAGTGCTGGCGCGGCGCTTCCTGCAAAAGCTGAGCGCGTTCCCGAAGTGACGACGCAGCTTATCCGCCGTGTCGTGGCAAAAATGGCGCGCGTTCCTGTCGAGAATGTGACGACGGGCGACAAGGAAAAACTGCGCGAGCTTAAACCGGCGCTGAGCCGCGAAGTGTTCGGACAGCAGAAAGCTGTTGACGCTGTTGTGAACGCTGTGCTGCGCTCGCGCGCCGGATTCAGAAATCCTGACAAGCCCGAAGCTAACTTTTTGTTTGTAGGTCCTACAGGCGTGGGCAAAACTGAGCTTGCGCGCGTTCTGGCAAAAACGCTCGGCGAACAGCTTCTGCGCTACGACATGAGCGAGTATCAGGAAAAGGAAACGGTGAGCCGCCTTATCGGTTCGCCGCCCGGATATGTTGGCTACGATGAAGGCGGACAGCTTACCGACGCAGTGCGCAAAAATCCGCACTCAGTTATTCTGCTCGACGAAATTGAAAAGGCGCATGAAGATATTTTCAACGTGCTTCTGCAGGTAATGGACTACGGCATGCTTACCGATAACCAGGGACGCAAGGCTGACTTTAGAAACTGCATCATCATTATGACGAGCAACGCCGGTGCGCGCGATATGGAAAAAGGCGCAATCGGATTCGGCGGCGGAGAAAGTTCCGGCGCAAACGACGAGGCGAGCTTGAATGAGGCTGTGAACAAAGCGTTCCCGCCGGAGTTCAGAAACAGACTCGATGCTGTAATTCCGTTCGCGCACCTCGGCACCGATATTATTAAGTCGATTGCTGCGAAAGAATGCAGCATACTCGCAGCGCGCCTTGCCGCAAAGAAAGTTACTCTTGTTGTAACCGACGATGCAGTCGCACTCTTAGCGTCGAAAGGATACGCGCGTGAGTTCGGCGCAAGAAACATTGCGCGCACAGTAGACAGCGAGATTGCAACGCCGCTCGTTGACGAAGTGCTGTTCGGAAAACTTTCTGCCGGCGGCAAAGTGACAGCCGGTGTAAAAGACGGCGCGATTCATTTTACCTATGCAGAACGCTGACTGGCGCGAGCAGCTGGGCACAGAACTGTTCGGCTCAGACTTTGAGTATTCTCATTTTCCTGTTAATAATTCTGACAGGCACGGTCTTCTTGGATTTACCGACAAGATTACGCCGTCGCTTGTTCTTTCCGCATATCTGCAGGGAATTTTTCCGTGGTACAACGAAGACGAGGGCGACCCGATTCTGTGGTGGTGCCCCGATCCGCGCTTTGTGCTTCCCGCTGACGAAATACATGAGCCGAAAAGCATACACAAGTTTTTATCTCACACACCGTTCACGTATAAGATGGACACTGCGTTTACCGACGTGATGACCGCCTGCTCAGAGATGGACCGCCCTGGTCAGAACGGAACGTGGATTGGTAAAAAAATGATTGAAGTATACAGCGAGCTTGCATCTCGCGGAATTGCGCATTCAGTTGAGGCGTGGCACGACGGAAAGCTTGCCGGCGGACTGTACGGTGTTTTAATAGGCAGCGTGTTCTGCGGAGAATCGATGTTTACTATAGAAGACAACAGCAGCAAGAGCGCGTTCATTTTGTTTTCGCGCGCATTTAAAAACGCAGGCGGTGCGCTTATAGACAGCCAGGTGTATACGGCAAACATGGCGCGGTACGGCGCGCGCAACATCAGCCGCGACGCGTTCCTGCGGATGGAGAGCGAACTGTTGGGGAAAAAACTTGTTGCTTCAATTCAGATTGCGAGTTTGTAAAGAACATACTGATTTAAGGAAACCTTTTGAAGCTGTGCTTCGAGAGCTAGTTTTCTGTGGAGAGATTTTGGAATTCTAATATTGAATTTACCGCTGTAGTCATCATCGCTTTTATTATCAGGAAGCGGAATCGGAAAATTATGAGAGAGTTTTGTTTCAATCCATCCTTCCATGGCTTCGTGTATTCCTTCCATAGCTTCGTGTTCGCTGTTTCCTGTACTTTGGCATCCGTCGAGTTCGAGAACAGATGAATACCAATAAGTTCCGCTTTCATCAGAAATTTTTTTTACCATAATTGTATAAGGCAGCTTCATATAATCTTTTGTCTTCATATAATTCTCCTATTCAATACGTTTACTCATCCGAATTCCGTTCGGCTGTACTTTCATTTTTTGGACAAGCTTTTCGATGTTTGGCACACTTACTCCCTGCTTGTCATTAATAATGGTACTATATTTGGTACTACATGACAAGCGTTTTTTTTTCCTCACGTATATGTATATGCAGCGTTTTTTCACTTTCTGCATTTTCTGCTTGCATTTTCCGTCATATTCCATTACTATTAATGCTGTCATTATGACACTTTGACAGATTTTGTCAGATGTGTCGAAAGAGGTATACTATGGCTAAGAAATACGCATTTTTGTTTCCGGGACAGGGCGCTCAGGCGCAGGGCATGATGAAAGATGTTTGCGAAGCATTTCCAGAAGCTCGCAAGGTTCTCGATGATATTTCTGCAATCACCGGAAAAGATATGGCAAAACTCCTTTGGGAGACCGAACAGCCTGTTCTTAACCGCAGCGACAATAGTCAGCTTGCAATAACCGCAGGTTCTCTCGCTGTTATGGCAGCGCTCAAGACAAAAGGAATCACACCTTCTGCTGCAATGGGATTCAGCCTCGGCGAATTCCCGGCACTCTACACAGCTGGTGTTTTGAGCTTTGAGGATGTTATTAAGATTGTTCAGGTTCGCGGTCAGATTATGCAGGGCGTGTGCGAAGAAATCGCAGCTGCGAACGAAGGCCATGCTCCTGGAATGAGCGCAATCATCGGACTTCCGCCCGAAAAAGTTGTTGAGATTGCAAAGAAGTGCGGCAACGTGTATGCGGCAAATATGAACAGCGTAAAGCAGACTGTTATCAGCGGCACGTTCGACGGACTCACTGAAGCGGAAAAGGCTTGCACAGAAGCAGGTGCCCGCCGCGCAGTAAGACTTGCTGTTGCAGGTCCGTTCCATTGCCCGCTCATGCAGAAAGCTGCTGACGGACTTGAGAAAGCAATCGCCGGCTACACATTCAATAATCCGAAGATGACGCTGTTCAGCAACGTGACCGGAAAGAAAGTGACTGAAGGCGAGGCTGCAAAGAAGAGCGCTGTTCAGCATTTGACACACCCTGTTCTTTGGACAGACGAAGAAAAAGTGCTCGGCGATATGATGACTGCTGATTCATCTGATGAATGGCAGGTTCTCGAAATCGGACCGGGGAAAGTTCTGAGCGGACTGTGGCGCGACAGCGGATTCGGCGAGAAATGGGTAAGCACACCTGTCAACACTGCAGAAATTATTAATTCTCTGTAATTGATTGTGCGCAATGCATAATCAATTGTATACAATTATTTTGTGAGGAAAGCAAATGTTACTTGAACATAAAAAAGCACTTGTCACTGGCTCAAGCCGCGGCATCGGAAGAGGGATTGCAGAACGCTTTATGGAAGAAGGCGCGGAAGTGTGGGGACTTTGTTCTCATCCGTCCGCAGCTAAGGCTGACCTTGAAACGTTCGCTTCTGCGCATAATACGAAGTTTCACGAAATATGCGCGGACGTTGGAAACGCCGAGAATCTGACAAGCGTTGTAAAAGCAGCGCTTGCAGAGTCCGGCGGATTCGACGTTCTTGTTAACAACGCAGGAATCACAAAAGACGGTCTGAGCTTCCGCATGAAACAGGCAGACTGGGACGATGTAATCAGAATCAATCTTACATCAGCATTTTTGGTATGCCAGATTGTGAGCAACGACATGATTCATAAGAAAGCAGGCTCAATCGTCAACATGGCTTCCATCGTAGGAATTCACGGACAGGGCGGACAGGTGAACTACGCTGCAAGCAAAGGCGGACTCATCGCGTTCAGCAAGAGCCTTGCAAAAGAAGTTGGCAGCCGCGGCGTGCGCGTAAACTGCATCGCGCCGGGCTTTATCGATACAGACATGACACGCGCAGTGAATGAAGAAGCGCGCAAGACATGGCTTGAGACAATTCCGCTTAAACGCGCAGGCGTTACAAAAGACGTTGCGAATGCGGCTCTGTTCTTGGGCAGCGACATGAGCACATACATCACCGGACAGGTGATTGGTGTAGACGGCGGCATGGGCGCATGAGCCCGTATGAAGAATAGACGCTGATAAACGCCGATGAGAAGATGATAGGACGCAGATAAAAAATTAATAATTTTATTTGTGTCAAAGTTTAGAGTATTGTTTGAAACAACCTTTTTTATAGGAGTATGAATATGGACAAGAGACGTGTAGTGATTACTGGAATGGGTGCGGTTACTCCGCTCGGAAACAGTGTTGACGAAACATGGGCAGCAATCAGAGCTGGAAAAAGCGGCATTGCTAATATCACCCATTTTGATACGACAAATTTTAATGTAAAGTACGCAGCCGAAGTGAAAAACTTCAGCGCAGAAAATTATATGGACGGCAAAGACGCACGCAAGATGGCGCGCTTTACCCGCTTTGCTGTTGCCGCTGCAAAAATGGCGCTCACCGACGCAAATCTTCTTGAGCAGAAAGACATGCTTGCAAAAGCATCAATCTACCTCGGAGTCGGAATCGGCGGATTCGAGACAACAGAGGAAAGCTGCATCAAATACTATCAGAGTGACTTTAAGCGCGTTCCCCCGATGACAATTCCTGAACTGATTCCGAATGAAGCTGCAGGAAACATCTGCATGCAGTTCGGCATTCACGGCGGAAGCCACACGATTGCAACTGCATGTTCTTCCGGAACAGACGCACTCGGCGACGCACTCGACAACATCAGAAGCGGAAGAAGCGATCTGATTCTTGCTGGCGGCGCAGAAAGCACAATCAACGGATTCGCTGTTGCATCATTCGACGTGCTTCAGGCACTGAGCAAGACATTCACTGCAGACCCCACAAAAGCAAGCCGTCCGTTTGACAAAAAACGCGAAGGATTTGTTATGGGCGAAGGCAGCGCAATCCTCGTTCTTGAGGAATATGAGCACGCAAAAAAACGCGGCGCAAAGATTTACGCAGAACTTGCAGGATACGGAGCTTCAAGCGACGGATATCATCTTACAGCACCGAACCCCGACGGAGTCTGCGGAGCTGCTGCAATGACAGAAGCGATGAATGACGCAGGCGTAAAACCGAGCGACATTCAGTACTACAATGCGCACGGAACATCAACACACCTGAATGACTCAGGCGAAACAAAAATGCTCCACATCGCGTTTGGCGACGCGGCAAAGAAACTCCACATCTCTTCAACAAAGAGCATGACAGGACACTGCCTCGGAGCAGCCGGTGCAGTTGAAGCAATGATTTCTGTAAAAGCGCTGCAGGACAACTTTGTTCCGCCCACAATCAACCTCGACGAGCCTGATGTTGAAGGCGGATGCGACCTCGACTACACACCGAACCACGGAATTGAAACACCGGTGAATGTTGCGATGAGTGCAACGTTCGGCTTCGGCGGACATAACGGCGTTATCGTATTAAAGAAGGTTCAGTAATGTCTGAGACAAAAGATATTGAGTCACTGCTGCCGCATAGAAAACCGTTTTTGTTCGTTGATGAAATCGTCAGCTGCGACGACAACGGAAGCGTAAGCACACGCAAATTTACTGAGGAAGATTTTTTCTTCAAGGGACATTTCCCGCAGTACCCGGTAGTTCCCGGCGTCATTCTCGTTGAGACAATGGCACAGGGCGGCGGAGCTGCGCTCAGCTATCAGAAAAAGTTCCAGGAAGGAAGTCTTTTCTTTTTGGGCACGGTAGATAAAGTAAAGTTCCGCCATCAGGTTCGCCCCGGCGATACGGTGCGCATGGAAATAACGAATCTGCGTGTAAGCGCTCACATGGTAAAGCAGTCCGGCAAAGCATACGTAGGCGACACGTTGTGCGCCGAAGCCGAATGGATGTGTCTCGTGGGTAGTGCAGATTCAGCAGCGAAATAAAGAAGCAGAACGGATACGCCTGCGCCAATGGCGCAAACGTCAATAATTACCTTACAGTACCAGCCGGTGTTTCAACACCGGCTGATGTGCCTCGTGGGCAAAGCCGACGAAGCTAAATAAATAAAACAGCTGTGCAATAAAAAAAGCCTTTGCTCTGCAGAATATGCTGCGGAACAAAGGCTTTTTTATTTAGAAGAAAGTGCTAAGTATTAATTAGATAAAGCTGCTGTTACAAATCGCCAGTGTTGTCGCTCGTACCTGTGGTTGATAATGTTTCAATTGCTTTTGCACCTGTATACGTCGTACTATCATATATAAATGAACAGCTTGTGCTGGCAAGATATGCTATTGCTCCGTCGCCGGTTGTTGCGGAGTTATCGGTAAGTGTACAATCTGAGGTACATGAGAACGTGCCGCCGTTAACGTAAATTCCGCCGCCGTAATACGTTGATGTATTGCTGCTGATGCTGCCGCCAGTCATAGTAAAGGTTGAACCATAATTGCTGCTTGATTTATAACCGCTAAGAAATAATCCTCCGCCACCATTTGTATTAGCATTGCTTGAACTAATCGCCTTATTTCCAGAGATAGTGCCGCCAGTCATTGTTGCATTTACGTACTTTAAATATAGTCCGCCGCCGTTTGAGTTTGTTGTAGATACAGTATTACCGTCGATTGTTCCGCCTGTAATTGAGACTGTCACAAACAATGAAGTGTTACTACTGTTGTCTTTTCCTACAATGTAAACAGCACCGCCGTTGTAAGCATAGTTGCCTTTAATTTCTCCGCCACTCATTGTAAAAGATGCAATAGTACTGCTGGATGAAAGTTCGCTTCCGTCAACAGAAATTGCTCCTCCGTTCGATGTGTAGTAGTTGTTCTGCAGAGTGCAGTTAGTGCTGATTTCAAGAGCACCGGACGACTGAATAAGAGGTGCGTTTGCACTTATACCGGTGTTGTTGTATGAGGTGTCTAAGATTGCTCCTCCGTCAATTGTGAGTGCGCCGGAAGAACTTCCGCCGAGAATCAGTGTTGCGCCGTTGCTTACGGTAAAGAGAGGGAAACTTGTGGATGAACTGTCGCGAGTGATTGTGCATCCGTCGCTGCCCGCAATAACGGTGACGTTTCCAGCTACTGTAATTGTACTTGGAGTTGTGGATGTCTTGCTCATGTTGAATGTACCGCTGATTGAGACAGTTGTATTTGTTGTCGTATCTGTAACTGCTTCAATAGCAGTCTTGAGATCGCTTAGAGAAGTTACAGTAGTTGTTGTCTTTGGCACAGTGAATGTAACAACACCGAATGTAATAGTCCCATATTTTGCAGTCAAAGTTATTGACTGTTCCGATGAGGTAGAAGCTGGCGCAGTGAATGTCCAGTTACCCGATCCCGTTGCTAGAGTTATTGCACTATTCGAAGAAGTCCATGTGACAGATGAGCTGTTCGCAATGGCAGATCCCTTTGAGTCTGTGTCTGCGGTATTTGTAAAACTAATAGAATATGGATGTTCTGCGGTGAGTGAATATGTATCGCCGTTATTAATAGAAACTGCACTGATAAAACTTCCTGCTGTTGTATCAGTGAGCGACAGTGTCCATGCTACAACTTCTGCAGAGACTGCGTTTGTTGTTACTGTTGTTGATACGCTTGTTGTGCAGTAATCGCTGCTCGGTTTGTATGTCGCAGCACAGTAATAGTATGTTGTTCCGGCAGCTGTTACGGGCGGGGTATATGTAGTTAATGTTGCACCACTAATCTCTGTTCCGCCAGTTGTGGTATTTGTTGTATTTGAGTACCACTGGTAAGAGACGGTGTCTCCGGCAGAGAGATCTCCCTCTGAACCACTGGTATAAACTGAATATGTTTTTACTGCACCAAACTCAGCGGTGAAAGATGATGTGCCTGTATACTGTGCATCGTAAATGGCATATGGCGGTGTTGTTACAGCATACGCTGGCATCTCATATTTGTAAGGTACAGTGATTGTCTGTGTTGTCTTGAGCGATGTGTTTGTTATGGTGACAGGAACGGAGCCGATGTCTGAAGCGTAGTCAGTTGATACGCTGTAGCTGGCGGTGTCTGAGTCAGTCAGTGCTTTGGTCTGCTTCGTTCCGTCGCTGTATGTTTCTGTTACGGTGAACAGTGAAAGCGCAGGTGTGTTTCCTACAAGTACGTAGCTTGAACTATTGGTGAGTGCAGCAGAGTCGAATGATGTAAGCGTTGCGGCTGCGGCGTGAATGAGGACTGATGCAACATTACTTGTTGCCGTCGCAGTCTGTGTGCCGGTTACGCTTGTATTCGTATTTGTGACGATGACGTAGTAGTATGTTGTCCCCGCTTCTTTTGCAGTGAATGTGTATGAAGATTCTGTCGCGCCGCTGATAGCAGTTCCGTCTGTTGCGCTGGCTGCTGTATATGAATACCACTGGTATGAGAGTGTTCCGCCGTCTGTGGATGATGCTGTAACAGAAAGTGTGCCTGTGACGCTGCCGTCTGCAAGCGTGAGCGAAAGGCTTTCCGGCTGTGCGGTGATTGAAGGTTCTGCGGCGGATAATGAGTGCGTGAGTGTGAGATTTACTGTTGCCTGTTCTCCGGCCGTTATGTCGACTGTCTGAGAGCCTTGTGCATATATTTCGCCGCTGTTATATGCGGTGCCGGAAACTGTATATGTGCCGGCATCAATATTGTCGAATGTAACGGTGCTTCCTGCAGCTGCAGTCTTTGTCTGAGCCGTGCTGCTTGAAGCGTCTGATTGCTGGGCAGCGGCTTGAGGCGTGAGGATAATTATGTATTGGAGATCTGCGGGAGTATCTGTTGCTGTAGAACTATCTGCTGCGCGGGAACCTGATGCAGAGTCACCTGAGGCGGAAATTGTGCGCGGCAGCGTGATGGAAACAGATGACGTGCGCTGTTCAAAAAGATCGCTGCATGAAACTGCAGTCAATCCTAAAAGAACAGTTGCAGACACTAATATAGAACGAACATACTTTGTCATAGAAAGACTCCTCTCCTGCCTGTAGGGCTGTGGCAGACGGATATGTTTAAGTTTACTTATATTATATCACAACATTACTAAATGATGTAATCATGCCGATAGTCAGAATATGGATATTTCCTTAGTTGCTCAGAAAATTTTTGATGCTTCGCTTCCTGCAGCCCAGTCAATTGATGCTCCCACGGCATACGTAAATGTTGTCGCTGGTGCCGACGTACCGTTTACAAATAAGGAACTGTGGGAGTCATTCAATAAAAAACGATGGGACACGCCGCTTTCTTCCGCAGAACTTAAGATTTCCCGTATGATTAAAACAGGAGATGATGAAATTGATAAAAAACTCGCTGTCGTTTCAATCTCTGAATTTGAGGATGAAACGGGCCTGAACCGCGTCCACAACATTTCACCCGAAAAAGGTACAATCGCGTATTAAAAAATAGTCCTTTAACGCCTCGTAATCTCTGCCGATATTTGATGGGTAGTACTTTGCCCGGTTAAAAAATGACCGGTGCAGTACTGTTTTGCCACTTCCCTTGTTATATAGTAAGAAGTGACATTACGGAGGTTCCCGATGTTCCGCAGTCATTTTGCAGAAAACAAATTACACTCACACAGAGCGCGGATTGCGCATGCGCTTAATTCCGGAAGAACGCTTGCCGCGGTGTGTGCGGTTGTGCTGTGCGGAGCAAGCGCGGCGTGGGGAACGACGTATTACTGGATCGGCGAAACAAGCGGAAACTGGAACGATTCTGCAAACTGGTCGACGACAAGCGCAACATCAACTGATAATACTGGTACTTATCCTTCAAGCAGCAGCGATACGGCGACAATCAGCAGCGGAACGACAATTACTGTTCCGGCAGATATTACCGTCGGAACTATGACAATTACATCGGGTGCAACAATCACTGTTTCATCAGGATATACGCTTACCTGTGCAGAAACAGATTTGAACCTTGGCACTGCTTCGTATACAGCAACTATTGCCGGTTCTGGCTCTTTCAGCGGTACAACAATAACCATAAGTGGCGACAATTCGTATTCTTCAACACTGAAAGCTTCTGTTTCTACCTTCTCTATGTCTTCCGGTTCTGTGTATATTCATACCGGTGGAAACTTTACAGTGAGCAGTTCCGGTGCAACGGTCAAGCTTGTTGAATTCACCGGCGTTTCAACAACAACGATATCGACATTCAGTGTATCAGGAACTTTTTCCGGCACGACTATTGATTGTAATATTGACAACTCTTCTAACAGAACCTGTCTTGTACAGGCGGAGTCCGGTGGAACAATTTCAGTTGCGGATATAAAAAACTTCGGAACGAATACTTCATATCTTACACGTTCAATGACTGGTGCGGGAACAATCACCGTAACAGGTACTGTGTCTGGTGTTTCAACTGCATATCCTGCAGTCGTTGGTATGGCGAGCGGCGGTGTTCTTTCTGCACCGACGCTGACAAACTGTACTATTAACAATGAAGGTACGATAAAGGCTGATTCAATTACGGCTGACAGTGTTACGAACACCGGCTCACTAACGTATGATACGACAAGTCCCTGCGCAATTTCGTGCAGCGGTGCATTTTCTGACACAGGAACAGCAACGGGTGTATCCGTTACGCTCAACGGAACTGCTGCGCAGAGTTTTACACCTGGCTCTTCGACGTATACGGCAGTGACGATTAACAATACCGGTTCATCAGATGCGGCGAGCACGGTTACGCTTGGCGCAGCGCTTAAATGCGGCACTCTGACGGTGACAGACGGTATTCTTGCCGCCGATTCACAGACGGTAACGACAACTGGTACGCTTGTAAATAACAGTTCGATAACATCTGCGGGCGGTGCTATTACTACAGGCGGTGCAATAAGCGGAAGCGG
>LAHS01002152.1_pt1 | contig 33271 bp, 27 predicted proteins | sample 329651 | NCBI WGS metagenome assembly LAHS01 (sample SAMN03275699, study PRJNA271635) | activated sludge metagenome | isolation source: sample C-1 Sludge from hydrolytic chamber (first chamber) of Anaerobic...
TGCGTTCGCAGTTGTGTTGTCATCATTGATATCCCAGTCGATAACAGCACCGTTTGCCTGATCTCCAAAGCCAAGATTGAAACAGTCGTTGCGGTCAGCAGTGCCAAGAGCCTTGCCGTTACCGCCTAAAATTGCAGTTCCTGTGTATGAGAACGATACATCAGCAAATGCAACTCCTGCAGTTAATGCTCCTGCGAGCATTATGCTCAAGATTTTTTTCATAAAAATCCTCCTAATTATGAGGGAATTTAAACCAACGTTTTTTTTAGTGAGGTTTTTTATGACTGATTTAAAGAGAGTGTGTCGGAAAGAGTTAAAAATAAATTAAAAACGTATGGCAGATATTTCTATTATATGGAAGAATTCTGTCAGGAGGAATTTAATGACGTATGGATACATACGTGTTTCAACAGACACACAGCATACTGAAAATCAAAAGCTTGAGATTCAAAGGTTCTGTGAAAATAACGGGCTCTCAGTAGACTGCTGGATTGAAGACATAATGAGTGGTACGAAAGATCCTAAAAACAGGAAGCTCGGTAAGATCATTATGGAAAATTGTAAGGAGGGAGATCTTATTATTTGTACGGAATTATCGCGGCTCGGGAGGAGCCTGCTGATGATTATGAACACGCTGAATTTCTTTCTGGAACACAAAGTAAGACTGTGGACCATCAAGGATAACTTCAGGCTGAGCAACGATATAACAAGCAAGGTCGTATCATTTGCATTTGGTCTTGCTGCGGAGATTGAGCGCCAGCTTATCAGCCAGCGAACAATAACTGCTTTGCAGCGTGCACGTCATGACGGAATTCGGATTGGAAGAAAACCGGGGCAGAAATCGTCTCATTACAAACTTACTTCGTCAAGCAGCTATCTGATTGAACAGAGAAACGCGGGGCGTTCGAAAAGATCGCTTGCACGGGAACTAGGAGTATCATGGGACACAGTGAATAGTCAGCTTCATCGGCTCGGAATGGAGTAAAAAATACCAATTTATGCTCAAGAATATATAACTTTTTGTTTGTTAAAATGCAGTAAAATGCAAAAGGTTACCGTTGACTTGTAAAAAAACACGTGCTATTCTTTTAGAAAAGGGAATCACTAAAAAAACCGTTGGTTTACATTCCCCATAATTAGGAGGATTTTTATGAAAAAAATCTTAGGCATAATGCTCGTAGGAGCATTAATTGCGGGAGTTGCATTTGCTGATGTATCTTTCTCATACACAGGAACTGCAATTTTAGGCGGTAACGGCAAGGCTCTTAGCACTGCTGACCGCAACGACTGTTTCAATCTTGGCTTTGGAGATCAGGCAAACGGTGCTGTTATCGACTGGGATATCAATGATGACAACACAACTGCGAACGCAAGCAAGCTTGAATTCGACAGCTACTACGGCTGGATGACATTCGGTCTTCCCGTTGGAAACCTTCAGGTTACAACAGGTAAATGGGCTTCTCGCCTCGTGAACCGTGTTAACCAGGATGCCGGCGACCTCGACAGCGAATTCTACGAAGCATATAAACCTGGTGTTATCATCGGTCTTGCTGCTGATGGAACAACTGCTGGCGATGCTACATTTGCAAAAGATATCGACAACCTCACATTGAAGAATATGGGTACTGTCCTTGCATACACACTTGACGGTGTTCTCCCTGGAAAATTCATGGCTAAGTTCGGTCTCGTACAGGATGACGGAACATACAATGAAGATTCTGGCGATGAAGTTACAATCCATTCCGGATTTGTCGGCGAAGTCGCTTACGAGCAGGAAAAAGTCATTAAATTGAACGCTGCATTCAGAAACTACAACGAAAAACAGTATGCTTTCGGCCTCTTCGTAAGCCCGCTCATGCTCGACAAGCTTTCTGCAACAGCAGGATTCTCAATGGGTATGTACGACAAGAAAGACTCATACGACTATTCTGAATGGGGTGTAGACCTCCGCGCACGCTATGCTGTTACAGACAAAGTCGCTGTAACAACAATGAACAACATTTCTGGTTACAACTACAAGCCGGATTCTGGCGACAGCGTAGATGATAAAGCTATGTGGAACATGGTTTCTGTTTCTGCAAAAGCCGGAGACAACATCAGCTTTAAAGCAACTGTTCAGAATACGAACAAGAGCTTCAATGCTGTTAAGCTTGCAGACAATGTATTTGCTTTCACACCGGTCTGTGAAATTCAGGCTTCTGCAAAAGCAAAAGTTACTGCTGGCTTCGACATCCGCTGGACGAATGCAGCACCGTTTGCTGGAACCGGCACTGTAAGACTGCCGATTTATTTCTCATTCGCACTCTAATTTAATAGTGAGTACCAAGAATTAATTCGTGGAGGAATTAAATGAAAAAGATAATTTGTGCACTTACTGTAGGTGCTATGATCTGCGGCGCAGCTTTCGCTGACGTAACCCTTGGATTGGCTTACAGACAGAGAGCAAACCTTTATACAAACTTTGAGGGAACAAAAAATACCCTTTATGAGGATGCTTATTCTGGCAACGGTACTGATAACCTTGCTATGAGCCTTTCTGGCGACATTGCATCATTTGACGTAACAATCGTTGGCGATGAAGCCACAACAACATCACTCCGTGCAAAAACGCTCGGAGCAAACGTATTCCTTGGAAACGTAACGCTGTTCGGCGGCTACTGGTCTGACGGCAAAGTCAACGGAGCATACAGAGCAAAATCGGACGTTGATGCAGGAAACCTTGAAGGCATGGATTTTGAGTTCAAAAAACTCGGTTCTGCATTTAAGAATTCTCCGAGTTTCTTTGTAGACAACATGGTTCAGCACGTAAACGGCAACGGTGAAAACTATTCTCTCGGTGCAACATACAATGTAAAGATGTCTAACGGCGCTGTCGCAATCAACGGTGTTTACATTTCCAACGAAACATCTGCAACGACAAATGCTGCTGATGTAGATGACGGAGCTATTGCTGGACACTGTGGAGTTGTTCTCGTTGACGGCCGTATGGACGGACTTGGACAGGCAGAAGCTGTATTCAAACTTGGCGATTGGAAATCAACAAATGGAGAAGGTGACAACGTAAATGCTATAGCATTCGGCGCTTATGTTCAGCCTTCTATTACAAGAAACCTGATTCTCACCGTTGGCGGTGCAGGGAGCATGATTGGCAGTGCATTCACAGATTATTCTGTAGACCTTCGCGCTCGCTATCAGATTATGCCGAAAAAACTCAGTGTTACATCGTTCAACAGCTACAGCGCACTTGTTGACCCTGATTCAACAGACAGCGACAACTGGTATGTTAAACAGGCAAACAAAAAGCTGACAAACGAAACAACAAAGGGTATTGCTGATACTCTGGCAACTGCTAGCAGCAAATGTGGCGGAGCTGCATTTGGTAATTCAAAATCAAATGTAAAGGGACGTGATCAGATTCTTTCTAACAACATTATGGTTCGCTATAACGTAAATGATAAGATCTCTGTATACGCGATTGCTGCAGATATGATTGGTATGGGTAAGAATGCTGGTCAGAAAGTCACTGATAAAGACGGAAAAGAGACAACCGATCCGCTCATTCAGCTTAGATGTTCAGCATGGGCACAGTTCTTCGCAACACCGATGTGCTCAGTTGCAACTGGATGTGTCTATGAGTTCTGCGATGTAACAAAGACTTTCTATGAGAACGGATATCAGTCTTGGTCAGTGCCGGTCATTGTCCGCGTAAGAATGTAGTTTTAGACAGAGCCGCTTTGCGGTTCTGTTGCTGCACGAGCCCGGTCTTCAAAAGAGACCGGGCTTTTTGTTTTAAGTCATTTGTTTTTTCATTTGTTTGCTTCTAAAAGTTACATATACAAAGTCATTTTTATTATTGAAAAAACGTATTTTTCAGAGTATGCTTAATAGATAAGAGTTAGCAGTATTTTTTGCGCTGGAACTTTTACAGGAGTGTTTTATGGCAGATAAATATGACTTTTCTATTGAGCAGCTTGGACCTTGCAAGGTTCCGTCTCCTATTGAACTTTCTAAGCAGCACGGCGAATTCCGCGCGAACTATGTAAAAGATACATCATTTGTCCGCTACCGCGTGAATGTGTTTCAGGATGCTGATCCGAACGATATCAAAGGTCCGTGCAACTTAATGCAAAAAGCTGGTCCGCGCGAGTTTATTTATTTTAATCCTGCGCATGTTAATGCAGGCATCTGCACATGCGGCGGCTTGTGTCCTGGTCTTAACGATGTTATACGCGCTGTTGTCCGCTGTCTGTACTACCGCTACGGCGTAAAGAGAATACGCGGCTTTAGATTTGGATTCAAAGGATTTTTCCCTGAGCAGGGTTTTGATACTATTGAGCTTACTCCCGACACTGTCGATGATATTCACAAAATCGGCGGTTCATTTTTGGGCACGAGCAGAGGCGGCGGAAACCGCATAAATGATATTGTAGACTGCATTGAGTCATTAAGCATAAACATGCTGTTCATTATTGGCGGCGATGGCACGCAGCGTGGTGCGCTTGAGATTGCAGAAGAACTTGACCGTCGTCATCTTAAAGTTTCTGTTGTTGGTATTCCTAAGACTGTCGATAACGACCTTCAGTTTATAGACCGCTCGTTCGGTTTTGAAACGGCAGTGCAGCGCGCAACGGAAGCTGTGTCTGCAATTCACATGGAAGCTCATTCTCAGATTAACGGCATCGGTCTTGTTAAGCTGATGGGACGCGAGTCCGGATTCATTGCAACTGCTACAACGCTTGCAAGCCACGAAACAAATTTCTGTCTTATTCCGGAGGTTCCGTTTGATCTCGACGGACCGAACGGCTTCTTGTCTCACCTTGAGGATCGGATCCGCACGCACCATCATGCTGTAATTATTGTTGCAGAAGGCGCCGGACAGGAATTGCTTACGACGACGAATCAGGTTGATGCGAGCGGCAATAAAAAACTTGCGGATATCGGACTTTATCTTCGCGACAAAATAAATGAATACTTTGCGAACAAAGGTATCCACATCAATTTGAAATATGTTGATCCGAGCTATCAGGTTCGCTCTGCTGTTACGACGGCGAACGATTCAATTTACTGCGAGCGTCTTGGAAATAATGCTGTGCACGCGGCAATGGCGGGAAAAACAAAAATGGTTGTAGGACTTGTTCATGACAAGTATGTCTATATTCCTACTCCTATGGTCGTTATGAGACGCAACCGTGTTGACCCTGAGGGCGCACTGTGGCGCGATGCGCTTGATGCTACCGGCCAGCCGATTCTTATGGTTAATAATCTTGCGTCTGTTACTGCAAAGATGAAGGAAAACTTTGAGAACGAGGAACGCGAAGTTGAACAGCGTGTAAGCGCTGCGAAAAAAGCAAAGCAGGAACAGAAGGATACAGAGCAGAAACCTGCTGACTAGTCATTTATCTAGGGAGAGTTTTGTTTTTTTACCATGCGCCGCACAAAATCCAGTATACAAAAATTACTAAGAGTTGCTGTATGTTTGACGGCGCTTTTCTTTTTCTCTTTTACTATATTTGCAGAAGATAACGCATCTACTGAGGACAGCACATCTTTAAAGGTGGCTGTGCCTGATTACACTTCTACCGCTGACTCAGATGCTTTTGTTTTTGGCGAAGGTGCTGGTGTTGATGCGGCAATCGGCTTTATGCCGTTCTATCAATTTAAAATCGGCGGAAATGAAATTCCGGAAGCGTTCGGCTATAACAATACGCTCAACTGCTGGCTGTGGGGTATTGCAGCCCGTGTTTCTTATGTGCCGCTCAAAGTTGGAAAAGGCGAGTTTGGATTCGGTGCGGAAATACTCTACACGTATTTGAGCCGAAGTGAGGATTATTACAAACTTCATGCGCATCTGACGCTTGCACAGGGACTAATTGTTTATAAAATTCAAACAGAAAACGGTACGGTCATTGAACTTCATGGCGGCGGCGGCGCGCTCATGCTCGGCAATATCGTTTACGAGTTCAGCGAATACACAAGCGATCCGCTTAATAAGGTGTATCCCAGCATAACCGGCGGTATAGCGGTGCAAAGGTATGTGACAAAACATTTTTGCATCGACACTGGCTGGGATATGTCATATGCATTTATGGACGATTCTTCATTTATGATTTTGCAGCCGTCTATTTCGTCAGGGTGGCATTTCTAAAATGAAGAAGAAGTCAATTATTAATTTTATGAAGAGTGTTACTTTAATAACAGTACAAGCTATTATTAATTTTAGCATCATCATTTTGCCTGTTGTTTTTTTTCCCTCATGTAAATTTTCTTCCGAGAGCCTTTCTGAATATTTTGCAGCAAATGCAGGTCAAATAGTAATCCGCAGCGTTTCGTTTGACCGCAGCTATCCTGCCGATGCAGACGGAATTCTTTCCGTGCCATCGTCCGTAGCATGCACTGCAACGTTTTATATTACAAATCCAGAAGGAACATCTTTTACTGCGTCAGCTTCTCTCGCCAGTGATGAGTCGTCATCTGTATTAACAGCGGCAGGTCTTTCTGCTGCGAATGAAATGGCAGTTTCTGTTGCCGATAAAGAACATGTTACTGTTACATACAGCAGAGACATGCTTGTCGCGCTTGAACGCGGAGGTGACATCAGCACAACGCTTGCGCTTGCTCCGTCTGATGGCTCTGCAGTTGCGCCGTTTACTGAAAAACTTCGCTGTAACAGTGTTCCGCCTCAAGTTGCCGGCGCATGTGTTATGATGCTTAAGGATAAAGCAAAAAGCGCAGTACAGGCCGGTGTGACTGTCGGAGAATACATTCTGTGTTTTAACATAGAAGATTTAGGCGAGATTCATTCTGATATGCAGAAATTGACAATTTTAGGTTTGTCTTCAGGGACTGCATCATTTGAAGGATCTTCACCGTCAGCATTTTTAAAATCGAACAATTTATCATCGAATGAGGCATGGGACGAGAATCCTCAAATCCTCTATGACGATAATCCGGCAGAAGCGGCTGGATCGAATTATGAGCTTGTAAAGATATATGCTGGAAATCAATTTACAGCCGTAGAAGCCGGTACGCCTTTTTATGTTAGAACAGGCATCCCGTACAATAGTCAGACGAATTCATCATTTACAATTTCTCTTGCTGATACAAAAGGTCTTTCTTCATCGGTTACAATTTGTGCGTTCAGCGATCAGCTTTCCGAGCCATTTTGTTCAGCGGAAGAAGAAGCTGCCAATAAAAGTTCAAAAACAAATTCCAGCACAAATATGATTTACGCAATTCAGCTTTCTGAGAATCAGTCGTATTATCAGCTTTCAATTTCTGCACCTGACAGTGCAGAAGATGCAGAAATCATTTATTCCGTTTATTCTACGAGCACGAGCACAACACTTGCCCTGAATGACTGTGTAAAAAGTAAAGCCTTGATGAATATTCCAGAAGGAACGTATGTTGTAAAAGCTTTTGCCCGCAAGAACGGATGGCTTGACAGCAGACTAAAGACGTGGAGCATAACGATAGGAGCCTATACTTCTGCAGGCATTACCATAAAAACGCCGGAATCGTATCAAATCAATTTCCTTGTTTCTCCAACTATTTATAAAGAAAATGTTGGAGGTACAGCACAGCTCAAAGTAACTATACAGAACAGCAGTGGAGAAACTGTTCTTGTGGCAGACAGCACGACAGAAAATACTGATTCTGAACTGAGCGACGTTTCTATGATACTTTATGACAGAGGGACGGCTTATATACCGGAAATAGCAGAAAATAGTCCGTATCTTCTTGCAATACCATCATTTATACAAGCAGATACTGAATATTATATTTTAGTAAAAGTTACCTTTAATTCGGTCATTTACTCTGGTCAAATTCCGATGTCTGTTGTAAACTAGTACAAAATTTGTTTTTGTTTGGAGTAAGAGGAGTGTGTGTATGAGTTGCCATTTATTCAAAAGAGCAACCGCAATAGCTGCATTGGCGGTTCTTGCGCTTGTTACCGGTTGTTCAGCTATTTCAAGTTCTGATTCAGATTCCGGGAATTCTACTTCAAAGCTTAACGCAGACGGCACAGTAACACTGAGCCTTAATCTTAAAGATTCTGTTTTGAGCCGTTCGATTATTCCTGATACATCAGCAGGAAGTCTCTATTTTACTGTTGTGGCGACAAACAATGCCGGCGGATGGAGTTCTGGGGCGCAAGCTGCTGACGGAGCAGCGACAGACATTGTGTACTGGCGGAACGAATCTTCCGGAAGCCCTATAACGGGCGTTCCAACAGGAACTGTTACATTGAATCTTCGCGCCGACGAATATTGGCGTATTACCGCATACGGAACAGAAGCTGCCGGCAATGCTATTGTTGCAGATTCCACGATGACTGAAAAAACTGCAGCTATTACAGAATTAAAGTCTAAAGCTGTTGTTGACGGTTCTATTAGTTTCTATATTTCTTCAGCAGGAGCTATTTATAAAATAAACGAAAATCTTGCTTCTTCTCCTGAGTCATACGATCCTCTTGTTGTGACGACAAAACCGGATACGGCTGCAGGAACAGGAACTATTTCTCTTCCGATAAAAACAACTTCTGCAAGCAAAATCGGCTATATCAAAATTGTGTACAGCGGACGCGGAAGTCCTGCACCGACACATGCAGATACTGCCGTTACATTTACCGCTGCAGACACAACGACGACTATTGACGGAAAAAGTACAGGCGATTCTGGTGATACGAACAAGTCATTTACTCCAGGTTTGTATGATGTGTATATAACGATGGCTTCGAGTGCAAATGCTGGCGATGATATTTATTCATATCATGAAACGCTTACAGTATGGGCAAACAAGACTTCGACATGGTCTAACACAGTTTCAGGTATGTATGCAGGTACAGAATCTTCTTTGTACCTTGACGTAACTGATGCAAAAGTTGCTGCATATAAGCGGACAATCTTCTATGTTTCTGCAACAACGAATGATGGAACAGGTGGACATCTGCCAGCAGGCAGCACAACAGATGGCAACGGTTCAATATTTAAACCGTTTGCAACTGTACAACAGGCTATAGACAAATGTTCTGCCTCCGATTCAACAACGTGGAATATTCTTGTCGACGGTACAGCAACGAGTACTGCAACAAGCGGATATGGCACAAATATTGCCGGAAGTGATTCAACTGCATTTACAGTTAATATCAGCAGCTTCCCGAATACAACAGCAACAATTGCAGACGGAACAGGAACTGATGCATCGTTGTATGTTGGAGGTTCAAAGACAGTTGTTACTCTGCAGAATATTGCGGTAACAGGAAAAGCTGTGATTGCAACGCCTGGCTTTATTATGGATAACTGCCAGATAAGCGGAACTGCAACCATAAAAGCAGATACAGACTACATTACTGTTGATCTTGATGATACAACATCTTCCGTGGGCGGAATTGTCCTTGGCTATACTGCTGAATACAATAAGACAATTATTAAGAATAAGGATGATGCTCTTACTGAAACTTGGCTGCATCCAGCGACAGTGCGCTTCGCGCTTGATTCGACATGGGCGGCTGATAACAGTGCATATGTTCTTGCGGTAGATAAAGACACTGATAATACAGCAACTGTTGGCAGTGTCATTCTTAAAAAACCGGCAGCGTTTACAGTGGCGAGCAGCGGAACAGGATATACGATTACCGCTTCTCCGGAAACACTTACTGTAACACTTAATGCTTCTGCAGATGCAGCCGTAAATACTGATACGGTTACAGTAAGTGTTAAAGACAGCACCAATACAGAAACAACGGATTCAATTTCTAATGTGGCCGGTTTGTTGTACGACAATGCAGAAACAGCACTTACTCTTACACCGTCAGCAACTGATTCAAAGACATTTACATTCTCTGTTCCTGCGTATGTCCAGAAAGTTGCTGGTACATACACACTGAGAATTACGTTTGAATATAACAACGAACTGTTCGGCGGTAACATTACGCTCACTGTTCAGTAAAAGGTTTTCTTATTTATTTCTGCGAACAATAAATTCGAGTTTAGGCTCGCGCTCCGCAGTGTCGTTGCGCTTTTTGTACTTTTTATAAAGCACTTCCTGCGCGCACACTGCCTGCTCTTTCTTTTCGGGCGCATTTGCTTTCCACGTGCCGTCACTCTGCAGCGCGTGTGAATGTGTGTTGTCGGTAAAATAGAGCTGGAGTGTTTCTTTTACTGTCTTGAATGCAGCGGGATCGGTAATGGGGAACATAAGCTCAATGCGGCGCTCAAGGTTGCGCGGCATCCAGTCTGCGCTGCTCAGATACAGTTCTTCTGCGCCTCCGTTCTGGAAGTAGAAGATTCGGCTGTGCTCAAGGTAGCGGCCTACGATTGATGTGACTGTGATGTTTTCGCTCATGCCTTTTACACCGGGCACGAGCTGGCAGACACCGCGCACGTTGAGCATAATCCGGACTCCTGCTGCGCTTGCGTTGTACAGTGCTTTTATCACGTCTTTATGACCGAGGCTGTTCATCTTTGCGATGATAAGTCCGGGATTTTCGGGCGTTGAGATTTTTGTTTCGCGCTCAATCATTTCGAGCAGACGGCTCTCAATGTTTACTGGAGCCATGCATATATGTTTCATTGTCTGAAGCGCGGTGTATCCGCTTATAATGTTGAAGAAAAGGGTAATGTCATTTGCAATTTCTGTGTTTGTTGTTAAGAGCGAAATATCGCTGTACAGCTTCGCAGTGTTTGCATTGTAGTTGCCGGTGCTCAGATGAACATAGCGGCGGATGGAGTCTCCCTCGCGGCGCACTATTATCATTGTCTTTGCGTGTACTTTTAAATTAACAATTCCATATACGACAATTACGCCGGCTTTTTCGAGCTGCGATGCCCAGTTGATGTTGCGCTCTTCATCAAAGCGAGCCTTTAGCTCAACAAAAGCGGTGACTTGCTTTCCGCTGTGAGCCGCGCGCTCAAGTGCGTGCACGATGCGCGAATTTGACTCTGTGCGGTACAGTGTTATTTTTATTGAAAGCACATTAGGATCTTCTGCCGCATCGGAAACAAATTTTGTAATCGGATCGAATGATTCATACGGCAGAGAAATAACGAGATCGCGTGTCTTGAGCGTGTCCCAAAGCGGCTCGTCGGGGTTAAGCGTAGACGGATAAAAGTGATCCCACTCAGAATAAGAAAGATGTCCGTCTGTGTCGGCTGCCACGAGCGCTGTCAAAGACTCTGGATGAATGAGTCCGTCAACCTGATAGATGTCGTCTGCTGAGAGATTGAGTTTGTTCGTGATGATTTTAAGAAGCGCAGGACTTGTGCTGTTGCATACAATCCGCACTGCGAATGAGCTTTGCCGTTTTACGAGTACTTCTTCCATCGCTTCGATAAAGCCGGAGCCTGCGTCTTCGTCGACGGAAAAGTCGGCGTCGCGCGCAACAGAAAAGAGCATTGTCTCTGCAATCGTGTAGCCTGGAAAAAGCTGTGTGCCGAATGTGCAGATGATGTCGTCGATTGTTGTAAAAGAATGTGATGTTTCTCCTGAAGGAAGAATGACGATGCGGTCGATTCCTGTGGGGATTTGGACGATTGCAACTGTTGGTTCTCCGTCGGGCGCGCAGAACTCGGTGCCCATCGGTTTGATACCCGCAATCGGCTTTAACAGAAATGCTGCATAGACAGACTGATTGCCGATGTGCGGAAAATCAGGAGTGTCTGTGCGGAGCGGTGTGAGCAGCGGGAAAATTTCATGCTGAAAAAGATTAAGCGCAAAAGATTTTTGCTGGACGCTGTACTGTGCCGGCAGAACATAGGTGAATCCTTCTTTAGCAAGAGCAGGAAGAACATCGCTTGTAAGAACACTGTACTGTGTGTGCGTAATCTGATGGCACCGCGTGCTGATTTTTTTGAGAAGTTCTCCGGGCTCAAGTCCGGACATGTCTGTTGAGTGAGGAGATGTCATCAAAAGACGTTTTATTGAAGCGACGCGTACCTGGAAAAACTCGTCGAAGTTTGTTGAGACGATAGCGAGAAATTTAAGGCGCTCCATAAGCGGCAGTTCGTGTCTGCACGCCTCATGTAAAACGCGTCCGTTAAATTCAATCCAGGAAAGTTCCCGGTTAAAAAACTTCATATCCATAAAACGTATGTCCTGCTGTATCCAAAATTACTAATTATTAAGCGGCGTTATTTAAACAAGAATTACTTTGTAGCCGAATACTGATTCAAAGAGATCTGATTTTTCGGTAACGGCAAGTTTTTCGAGAACGTTGTGATGCGTGCCGTTTGTTGTCATTGTCATTGTGTCGTTTGTAAATGAAATGGCAAAGTCGCTTATGCGCTGCGTATGCGCGCGGTCAAGAGCGTCGGCAACGCGTAGTATTGCGGTGAGCTTGAGAATCGTAAGCCGTTCTGTACGAGGAAGCGCGAGAAACTGAGGGTCATCCTGCGGGCGGCTGTTTCCGCGGTGATAGTTTGCAATCTGCGCAACTATGGTCTTTTCGTCTCTGTTGAGTCCGAATATTTCTGAATGCTCGATAATATATTTTGAATGAATATTATGATCGTCCGCACGGATGAACATACCGATGTCGTGAAGAAGCGCGGCTGTTTCCAGAAGCATACGGGCTTTGTGTTCAAGACCAAGCTCGTCCTTAAGGGCATCGAACAGTTTGAGTGAAATCATGCGGACATACTGCGCGTGTTTTTCATCGCCGGTGTACTTGCGCAGAAGGTTGAGCGCGCTGGCAGTTATTTGCGAATAGAATTCATTTTCGAGTTCCGCGTTTGCACCTGATTCCTGACTTATGAGCAGGCCTTCGCGAATTGATGTTTCAGGAACAATTATTGTCTTAACATTTGTGAGTTTAATAAACAGTTTGTACGCGAGCAGACTGATGTGCATTGACTGCGCATCGCTGTACGAGATTTTAAAGTGAGCAGTAATTTCTTCAATAGAGTAACCTTGCAGTTCATCAACAAAATGATCAAAGTCATCGCGTTTTATCTGCCACAAAAATGGAGACACCGGTTTGCCGCAGTAAAGTGCTGCGATGCGCGCATCGCTTCCGATCGCAATAAACTGTTGTACTTTGCTCAGGTTAAGTTCGTTGTTAAGAGAACCTTTTGTGTTGTGTATGAATTCGTCAATATACCGTTTTGCGTCATCAAGAGAGCCCATCATCGCTTTAAGCTGTTGCTCAATGATGACAGTGCCGAGTCTCATGCTGTGTGCGCCGGCCATTTTTCCTTTTTCAATGAGCATCATTTCTGTTGAGCCGCCGCCAACTTCGAGAATGATGCTGTCTTCTTCGCGTACATTGACGGCTTCGTCTTTTAAGCATTCAGTGACGGCGAGGTACATAAGCCTGTTCTCTTCAATGCCGTCGATTACTGTTACTTTGAATCCTGTTTTGACCATGATGCGGTCGCACACAGGGTCGCGGTTCTTTGCTTCGCGGAGCGCGCTTGTTGCAACGACTGTTGTTTCATCAGGCGCAATGCCCCAGCCGGCAAGCTGTTCGCGGAATCTGTTGAGAATTGAAAGTGACTGGAGAAGTGAATCGCGTGAAATTGAACCGACAGTAAACACATCGCGTCCCAAGCTTACAGGAAGCTCGGAACGGTCGAGTATGTTTCGTTTGCCATCTTGTGTTAATTCGGCAACCAGGAGGCGTATCCCGGTTGAACCGATTTCGATAACTGCCTCCGGCTTTGCCATACAATGTGCTCCGATTACAGCTTATCGATCAGCATCGAACATTTTCCCGACGGAATCGGCAGTGTTTTCTTCTTCTGATCAAGAATATTTATAGTGAAGTAATAGAGCTTTTCGCTTTCCATCTGGATTTCCCAGCCGCGTGTGCTCTTGTTGCTCAGAATTGTAATCAGGTTGCGTTTGAGCGAAAGGTTTTCAATGCCCATGATTTCGAGGTTCGGGATAATCCAGTCGACAGTTTTGCGCGGCAGACTGATTGAAAGGCCAATGACGTTTTCAATCATGAGTGCGATTGTAGAAAGACCGACTGTCTGCAGATAACGCGGATGCGGAAAATCCGGGTGGCGTGCGAGTGATGCAGGTCCTTCCTTGCACGGAAGATATGCTTCGTACAAGTCGCCTTTCTGTTCGCCCTCTGGAGAAAGAGCTTCGAGAACGTAATACAGGTGGCGGATTGCACATTCACGCGCAAGGTCATACCGCTGATATTTTTCGAGTCCTTTGATAACCATAAAGTTGAATGCAGGGAAAACACTTCCTCTGAATCCTTCGCCGCTTTCCTTGAAGTCGAAGCTGTCTGCGCTCAGTGTAGGGAACGGATGGTCTGTGCCGAATGTTGCCGGGTTAGAAAGATGCGCAATCAGCTGGTCTGCTTTATCGGCATTAGGAATTTCTGCGAGCAGCGGCCAGAATCCGGCGATTGTTTTTTGCGGCAATCGTTTTTCATTCTTGTCGAGGTCGTGATAGAATCCTGTCGAGCTGTCCCACATGAGTGAATTGATGCGAGTCTTGAGACTGAAGTACATGCGTTTGTACTGGAAGCTCAAGTCTTTATCGTTGAGAATATCGCCGAGCGCGCTCATATGCGATGCATTGATTGCCATAGCCGCATTGAAGTCGATTGGATAGAAACATCCGTCGCGCGGAGCGTTGAACATAGTGCTTGCAATTGCAGGAACTGAATAAAGGCCGTTCGGCTTTTTGAATTTCTGGTCAATCCAGTCCATGTATTTCTGCAAAATCGGCATCACTTCTTTGATGCGTCTTTTGTTTGCAGATTTATGGTAGAGATTGAATTCTGCCCATGCGAAAAGGGGCATGCCAATGCCATCGGGGTTTTTTGATTCAACAACAGGCTTACCGTTTTTTAAATCATACTTCCAGCGGATTGCGCCAGATGCTTCCTGCTTGCTGTAAAAATAATCAAGGTTCTGATTCGCCGGGTAATTGCGGTTTGAATAGACGAGGAAGAATGATGAAAAAATAGATTCGAACTGATCGATGACAAGCTGTTTATCATTCGGATAGACAAAGTAACCGTCTGGAGATACGTCTCCCTTTTTAGGATCGAGCCAGTAGTCGGCAATCCAGTTCCATGTCTTATCATAGATGTCTACAAAATCCTGATCATAAAAATGGATTTTGGGAAAATCACGTTTATTCACAAATGCTCCAAACGCATATTGAGAAACAACCCACTCACAGTTTCTAAAATGCGGTAATTATCAGTATATCATAAAACAGTAATTAATTGTATAATTTTACGAAAAATTTCTTCTTTTTCAACATTTTGCACTTGACGTAACTCTAGAAACTCTAGGGAAGTTTAAGCAAAAATGGTAGAAAAAAGCGATTCAGGAGCCTGCTATGTACCAGTCATTTGTATATCTCGAAGTACGAATTTTACTTTCTGATACCGGCGGGGTTTTTATTACTCCGGACAACAGTGCAAAAAAAAGCGCATCAGGCAGAATTCAGGTGAATGAAGCGGCGGTCTCTTCTGTTGCAGCGCTTGCCCGTGCTCTCGGCTGTCTTATTCCCGCCTCATCTCCGGTTGAAAAACTCACCGGCATTATTCCTGTTCCAAAAGACGGAAAAAAGCTGACTGGCTGCTCTGTAAAAATAGGCGAGGGCGGCAAACTTGACATCATGTTCCACGCGCGCCCCAAGACTATTCATATAGAAGAAATCCGCCTTGAGGAAGACTGCGGACGGCTGACGCACAGTGCCGGTGACACGCGCATGGATTATACGTGGGCAGGCTGTCCGAGCATACGGCTTCGCACAACTCCTTCGTTTGAACTTGGCGAAGAGGCTGAGCTTTTTCTCGATGAAGTGCGCCGTCTTGCATCATACTTGAATCTTGTTAATCCGCTCGCATCAGACGGCGGCATCAGATGCAATGCATACGTTGCGCTTTCAAAATATCCGTCGCTTCCCGATTACTCGGTTAAGCTGCGCAACCTGAACTCGTTCAACTTTGTGCGCAAAGCGGTGAATGCAGAGCTTTCGCGTCAGGAAGGAATTCTTGAGTCGGGCGGAGATCTCGAAAGCGAAAGCCGTTTGTGGAATGAGCGCCAGAATACGACTGACTTTTATCAGAAAAGAAATGATGATGTGAGCCGCTTTGTTTTGTTCGAGCCGAAGTCTGAACTTGATTTAAGCTCATATAACAGCTCGGCAGAAATCGCGGGTGCCGTGGAACTTCCCGAAGCGCGCCGCCTTCGCTTGAGAGAACAGTACGGACTTTCGCGTCTCCGTGCGGAATTTATTTGCGATGACAAGGCGCGTGCAGACTTTTTTGAGAACGCTGTCGCAGACGGTGCTGCGCCTCTTACTGCAGCCCACTGGATGGCGAGCGAACTGACGCGCAATTTAAACGTGCGGCATGAGTCAATCGCAAAATCTGTAATAACGCCGGAACAGTTTGCGTCAATTATTAAGATGCTTGATGCCGGTAAAATTCACAGCGGCATTGCGAAACAGCTTTTGCAGCGCGTAATGGAAACGGGGAAATCTCCTGCTGAATTGATGAAAGAACAGAAGATTCAGCTGCTTGCCGGTAAAAAAGAACTGCTTCCGTTTATTCAGAAAGTGATTGAGGAAAACGAAAGCGCCTGCCGCAGGCTTCAGAGCGGCGATATGGCGAACCTCGAATATCTGACCGGACAAGTGATGAAGAAGACCGGCGGTATGGCCGAGCCTCAGACGGTAAAGTCTCTTATTAAGAAAGAACTTAAAGTAAGCATTGTCTATGTTATTTCTTTCGGCGGTGCAATTTCTGCAGTGAGACACGACGACGGCTCTATCAGTCCGGGAGATACGCATGTGCTCCGCGATTTGCTTTCGTCTGCTGTGCCGGAGATTCCGGTGCAGGTTGTTTCTGCCGGCGAGTTTTTAAGCGAAGAGCTTGAGCCTCGTGACTGGGGAACACTTGCCGCGGAAGTCTCGTCGCGCATTGCGGCCGGTACTGCAACAGGTATAGTTATCACTCACGGCACTGATACGCTTCCGTATACAGCGGCGCTTATGTACTGGCTGTTCGGCGCAACGAATGTTCCGATTGTTCTTACTGCGTCGACATCGCTTCCAGGCGAAAGCACAGAGGCTGCAGAAAATCTTGCGCTTGCGTGCCGTACTGCATGCAGCGAAAAGCAGGGTGTGTATGTTGCTGTCGGCGGAAAAATTCTTTCGCCGCTCAATTTGAAATTCGAGCGTCCTGCTCCTGACGGTTTTGCAAATTGGAATAGTTCTGCGGTGAAGGGGAAACTTTCTGCTGAGTCATTTGTGTCTAACGGACCAATTGCAGTACAGTTTGCTGGTGTGAATGAACCTGATGGCGACGTGATGGCGCGCATGTTTGAAGAAGCTGCCGGCAAGATGATGATGTATCGCTTGTATCCTGGATTCAGGAGCGACAAGTACTGCCGTTTGTTTGAGGATGAAGATGAACTTTCTGCTGTATTTCTGGAGTTGTACGATACAGGAACAGCGAGTATGCGCAATGATGATTATTCTCTTAAGCAGCTTCTCGTGCGGGGCAAAAACAAAGGATGCCGCTTCTACTGCACGTCGCAGCAGAACTGCAGCGTGAATCTCGGACAGTATGTGACGAGCAAACGTTTGTGGCGTGAAGGCGCGCTTCCGATGGGCCGTCTAACGACTGAATCTGCAATTGCGCTTTATTATGCATCGTCACTTTTGTGCGATACAGAATCAGAATGCGATGCAATGATGGAAGAGTACGCTGCATCGTATTCTGATTAAACAACATCGTGCGCAGTTTTGCGTTTTAGTTGCTTGAATCGCTTTCGCTAATCGGCGCATAGTTTGTTTCTTCTGCGTCTTCAGACTTTTCTGGTGCTGCGCTGCTTGTATTTTCTGCCGGAGCAGATTCTTTTGTCTGCGCACCGCCGATACTATTTTTGTAGTGGAGGCGAATGACTTCTGTTGCAGACTTGTGGCGTGACTTTAAGAACAGTGTGTGATTGTCTGCATTGTATACGTATCCTGAAGAATTATATGTTTCGAATCTCGGATCTGTATGGAACGCCATGTTATAAATATCGATTGATGAGAACTGAGCAATTCCTTTTATCATAACATAATGGCTGTCGCCTTCAGGGAAGTCGATTGTAATGTCAGCTTCTGTTCCTGCATCATTCATAGTATACGAAATCGAGTTGGCTGCAGTCCAAGCCCAGACAGTTCTGCCGCTTGTTGAGCCAAGAATAACAGCGTGCGGATAGAATGTATTGCCGCTTGCAATTATCGGGTAGATTGCGGCGAGTGTGTGCAAATCTGTCACAGTTCCGCCGGCAAGTACAGAATTCACAATGAGCCGGCCGGCAGATGCGTATGTTGTGTTTCCTGCGTACGTACCGTAGGCGATGAGTGCGCATCCTGTTTCAACTGATTGAGCGACAGAGGCAGATGCGTCTTTTTCAACGAGGAGCAGCTTTTCGCCGTCTTTCTTGCATGATGAAGAAATCGTGCTGATGCAGGTGTCTATTTCTCTGCTAAGAGAATCGGCAAGCGGAGAGTTCGCTTTAGCGAGCTTTACGTATACTTCGATAATTCCTGTTGCCTGCGAGAGCGTGGGATGCAGAGGTGAAAGTTTAGCAGGCAGAGAGACAAGCGAAGTGACTGTTGCGGATTTGCTGTTGCGGAGCATAAAGTCTGTAAGATTCGGAGCAGCAAATGCATCAAGTGAGTTATTGGCTACAGAGTTCTGAATCATGCTGTTCATATTGTCGATCTGCATTTCGAGGCTTGGATTCATGGCTACGAGTGAATCGAAATATGGTGAAGAAAGATATGTGCGCTTAGAGCCTTTCTTAAACGAGTCAGGCACTGAGTCGATTGCCTCGCTGTAACGGTGGTTGTACGCCATTTCTGCAACATAGGCGATGACTGCATTTTCTGCGACAGACGCAGGTTCTTGCAGAGCGCTCTGTGCGGCAGTGACAAGTGCTGCGCATGTTTGACGCACTGTTGCTTCGTAAGAAGCCGTATCGGCATTTGGTGTGTTTGGAGTGATGGTATTAAACGTAAATGCCTGTACAACGACACGGCGCGAATAAGAGGCAACTGCGTTTGAAGAAAGGAATGATATATAATCATTTTCAAGAAGCGGTGCCGTCATGTTATATTCTGCCGATTTCGAACTGACAAGCGCTCGTGTCTTTGTTTGGTCTGTAACAGAATAGCCTGTTTCCGGGTTATACATGAGTGAGAAAGCGCGGGCGTTTTCCGGCAGCTGAACAGAAACTGTGAGCGAGGCGTTCTGTGTCGAATCGCTCACAGCGAATGTTATGGAAGCGTCCTGCGTAAAATGGAAGCGGAAAGAGAGAGGGCTTGCCTGTTCCCATGAAACTAGTGTAAGGTGTTGGACAACTGAATTGTCCAGCATCGAAAGTTGTGCCGGATGTATGTCGTCCGCAGAGAATGAAATTCCTCTGAACGAGACTTCCATACGGTTCTTAAGCACAGTTTTACCGTTTTTACCTTGCGTCTGGTCGACTGACATATGGAGCTGACCAATGCTTCTGGTAATGACTGATTCGCTTCTAAATTGAAGCACGAAAATGCCGACAATTATAACAGTATACAGGACTAGTAGTCCTGCAGATTTTCTTACCGGGTGGTTATACATTTTGCATAGTTTAACTAATGACAGCGACAAAATCAACTATATAACAGGTTCCATCGGCAGAAGTGTCCGGATGAGTGCGCTTGTTATCATCAGTGTATTTCTTTTTGTTTTACCGGCAGTTGCCGACAACAAAAACGACAATAATGCGGCTCAGGGTGCCGGAAATTCGAACACGCAGTTTTCGAAGAAAAACTTTGTTCAGCAGCTGAGTACTACGCTTGCTTCAGGATCTGTCGATCAGGCAATTGCTCTTTTCGATAAAATTCCTGTTTCAGCACAAAGTTCTCCCGATATGCAGGTGCTAAAAGCATCTCTCTTGTTTTCTGCTGGAAAAGATAGTGACGCTGCATCACTTGCGCAGGCAGTACTTCAGAATGACCCCAAAAACGTCGATGCTCTTAGCCTCAACATGATGCTTGCAAAAAAAAGCGGTGATAAGCTTAAAAAATCGGCAATGATTAAACAGATTATTGCAATTGACCCGAAGAATGCTGATGCAAATATAGAGCTTGCAGGCGAACAGGCGCTTTCCCATCGTTATGCCGCTGCCCGTGATTATTACAGAACAGCACTTTTGTCTGATCCTCAAAATGAAAATGCACTTTTTGGTTACGGTCAGATGTCATACTATTTGGAAAAAGATGATGATGCGAAATCATCTTTTGAGAAAATGCTTCAGGTTGACCCAAACAGTGCGATTGCCTATGCATATCTCGGAAAGCTTGAGTCAGAAACACATGGCTATCAGAAAGCAAAAGAGTACATCAACAAGGCGATTGCTCTTGAACCGAACAATACTGATTTTTACCTCGATCTTGGAACATACAACAGATTCCTTGGAAAATATGAGGAAGCAGAAAATGCATGGAAAAAAGCAGTTGAAAATGATCCGGCATATTTTCTTGGTTACGCATATCTTGCGGGAATCTACGATGAGCAGGATAAGTTTGACGATGCGCTTGCGGCATATCGCAAAGTTGTAGAGACGAATCCTAAGTATTATTACGCATACGAATCGCTCGGCATGTTTGCATGGCATTCCGGCTCATGGGCGGAATCAAGAGCTGCATTTTCAAAGGCACGCGAGCAGAATCAGGACAATATTTCGTATGTTCTTATGATTGCGGCAACATATCTCAAAGAAAAAAATACTGTGGCATGCAAAGAGTTTACGGCTGAAGTTATGAAAAAGCAGGATCATAGTACGCTTGAATATCTGATGGTTCGTCTTTATCATGATCAGTCAGGCGACCTCGGCGTTGTTAACAAGGTGCAGGATGAAACGAACAGAACGAAGCGCGGAAAGATGCTTTATTATCTCGCTCTGTATTTCGATTTGATCGGAAAGCCTGATCTTGCGCAGAAGTATTATGCCGAAGTCGTTGAGATGAAAAGCCCGATGTTTTTCGAATATCGTCTCGCGGAATGGAGTTCTAAACCAGAATGAGTCAGACAGAAAAAGTTCTCGAATTAAACGGCCGGACACTTACGCTGCTCGGTACGGCGCATATTTCCCATGAAAGCTGCGAAGAAGTTACTGCGGCTGTAAAAGAAAAGAAGCCTGATTGTGTAGCAATTGAGCTTGATGAGCAACGCCTTGAATCACTGAATAATCCTGATAAATGGCGCAATCTCGATATCATCAGCGTACTTAAAAAGAAGCAGGGATTTCTGCTTCTGGCGAATCTTGTTCTTTCTGGATTCCAGCGCCGCATGGGAACAAATGTGGGAGTGAAGCCAGGCGATGAGATGAAAGCTGCAATCGCCGCTGCTAAAGAGCTGAACATTCCTGCTGAAATGGTTGACCGTCCGATTCAAGTGACGCTCCGCCGCGCGTGGGCAAAAAACTCTTTCTGGGGAAAGATGAAGCTCCTTTCTGCGCTGATTGCAAGCGCTCTTGATAAGGAAGAAGTTTCAAGCGACCAGATTGAAAACCTGAAGAACAAAAGTGAAATGGATTCGATGATGAACGAACTTTCATCATATCTGCCTGCGGTAAAAGAAGTGCTGATTGACGAACGCGACCGCTATCTTGCAAGCCACATCTGGCAGTGTAAAGGAAATAGCGTTCTCGCTGTTCTTGGTGCGGGGCATCTTTCCGGCGTACAGGCTCATCTTGAAAAACTCGCTGCCGGAACAGAAAGCCCGGACACATCCGATATCTCTGTTGTTCCCGAAAAGAAAGCAATTTCAAAAATCCTCGGCTGGGTCATTCCGATATTAATAATTCTGCTCATTGCAGCCGGATTTTATTTTGGCGGCAGCAGAAAAGGTTTTGACATGCTCGGCGCATGGTTTCTGTGGAACGGACTTCTTGCTGCTCTTGGCACTATTATTGCCGGCGGTCATCCTCTTACAATTCTAGTGGCGTTTGTGGGAGCTCCGTTTACATCTCTGTGTCCGTTCATCGGCGTGGGAATGTTAACCGGTGTTGTGCAGGCATGGCTCCGCAAGCCGAAAGTTGCCGACATGGAAACGATTCAGGATGATGTTTCGAGTGTAAAGGGCTTTTACAAGAACCGCATTCTCCGTGTTCTGCTTGTGTTCTTTTTGTCATCACTTGGAAGTTCAATCGGAACGTTCGCTGCCGGCGCGTCAATTGTCGGCATCATAACAACGTTCTTTTCCAAAATCGTTGATGCTGTAAAGAACTTGTTTTAAAAATTGTTATTTTTTCATATCTATCATAAATATGAGAGAATAACATTTTATTATTTTGAAATTAAAGATATTTTAAGGCATGAAAACTACAGTAGAAGCGTACACAAGAGGTAGTTGAAGTGGCCGACGGACATAAAAATAAAATTTTAATGACCGTTGTACTTATTTCGCTTCTTATGTATACTTCTGGGGCTGAAGAAAACGGAGCGGACAGCCGTTTAATCTCTCTCCTTTCCGGGTATCTTGCTCACGATCTTCAGCTTCAGAAATTGTCTTTGACTGCTCAGTACGAGCATCTTTCATATAATTCCACAAAAATTAATAATGGTATTGCGCTTTCCCTCTCCACAGGGACAATGCGCATTTATACGAAAAACGGCGGCACTGTCGTGGAAGTTGAGCCGACGGCGACTGTAAGTATTCCGCAGGTAAACAGCACAACAATAACTGCGGATGTTCCGCTCACATTACAGGATGGCAGCACGTCTGCCTCGAGCATTACTTCTTCGGGAACGACGGTAGAAGATGCTTCAGTTGAATTAAGCACCGGCATCATCACGGGCGCAGGCCTTTCCAGAAAAGCAACGCTTCTTGAGTCGGAACGTGCAGTGCTCGAAGCTGAGCGGAATGTTCAGGATCGCGCTGTTACGGCAGAAAAAGAATTTTATACAGAGCTCAAAACATTGTACGGATACGCTGTGACAATGCTTGAAGATAAAAGCGATCAGTATACTGACGACCTTGCGCTCCGTAAACTTATTGCACAGGGATATGTTGAATCATCATCATCATATCGTACTGCATATCTTAAAGTAGAAAGCGATAAGCGTGATGTTGAAAAAGAAGAGCGTTTGCTTGAGCGGGAAACGGCTGTGTTTGCAAAAAAATGCGGCGTGACATACAGTGTTTCTTCTGCGCTCGATTTTCTCCCGTTAACAATTCCCGGCGCGGAGCCGCTCGATGTCCTTGCATTTGATCCGAATGCGTATACGGAAACAGAAAGCGCAGTGTGGAGCGCGTATATCGGAAAACTCAAGCGCAAATCATCTTATGAATTTACACTCAAAGGAAACGCTGGCTATACGTTTAACAATTCTGCATCGAGTACAGATTCTATCGACGGTGGACTTTCAGTTGTATGGAACGGCATAACTGCCAAAGCCGGTATATCTCTTCCGACAGGAAACAGAATCTTCGGAACGACTCCCGATGACACAACGACTGATCCTATTTATACATTTTCGCTTTCGCTTACCCCGAACACATTCAGAACGGCACGAATCACAAGAAGCCAGAATGATTTGAACGATAAAATTGAGCAGATTGCAATTCAGAGCGCAAAAAATGATTATGATACATCTGTGCTCGACAGTCAGACATCAATCGCAGATATTCAGTGGTCACTTAAATCATACGGCGATGAATATGAGCTTTATAATAAGCTTGAGTCTGATATGGCAGTATGGCTGAAAGACGGTGTCGTAACGCAGAGTGATTATAACGATGCGCGCGACAATAGAGATAAAGCTCGTCTTAACAAGCTGATAAGCGCAGTTGAATTATTAATTTATAATGATGAAACGAAACTTTTGTTTCACACAGATCAAGGAATAAGCGACACGAATACATCGGCTGCGAAAAATGATTTTAATACCGCTGTTACTGCGGCGCCGGACGGGGATAAAAACAAATGAAAATGCCTCTTGCAACTATTTCTAAAAAAACAAAATTATTTATTTTGATAGCAGCGGCGATTGTGTTTATTGCGCTCGTATTAATAATTACGCGCCGGGCTGTATCTGCATCTGCTAATAAAAATGCAACGACATATACAGTCCGTACAGAAACATACGAGAATGTGATTGAAATTGCCGGCACGGTATCGGCAGCAAAAGAACAAACACTGGAAGCATTGAACGATGGAACTGTTGTCGGCGTATATGTGAAAGAAGGCGACCGCGTTAAAAAAGGTCAGCTTATTCTTCAGGAAGACGACACGGAGCAACAGTATAATCTTGCGAAGCTCGACTATGACATTGCATCTGCAAAGGTGTCGAGCGCACGCCGCGAAATAGAACTTCTGCAAACACAGCGCGCTTCTCTTGTGCAAAAAATAGCCGACAGAAAAATTGTTGCCACATTTGACGGCGTGATTGCTGACCTCGATGTCGACCCGGGCGATTATCTTGAGGCGAAAGATTCGATCGGAACACTTGTAGATACAAGCTATTTAAAAGCCGAAGTCGAAGTTGCGGAAACTGATGTTGTTAAACTTAAGGCAGGGCAGAAAGTAGAGTTTACATTCCCGGCATACAACGGCACAATCGAAGGATATCTCGTGTCGTATCCTGCCATAGGAGAGGTTACAACGCGCGGCGCAACTGTTGTTGAGGCAGTTGTCAGAATTGACAATGCACCGTCTGAAATACTTCCTAATTATTCGTTCACTGGAAAAATTCAGATTACGGAACCGGAGACGAAACTTGTTGTTGAGCGGTACGCAATCGGTCATGAAAAAGGAAAAGCATTTGTAGAAAAAATTGAGAACGGCAAGACAACAAAAGTTACTGTAGAAGTTGAACCGTATGGACTTGAATACGTAAACATAAAGAGCGGTCTCGAAGGCGGTGAAGTGCTCAAGGCAGAAAGCACAAGTTCAATCAGCGGTCGTTTCTCTGTCAAAGGCAAAAAGAATTCAAAGAACAGCCAGAATGATCAGGGCGGACCGGACGGCGGAATGGGTGGTCCTCCGCCAGGAATGGGAATGTAATGGAGCCTGAAATGGACACTGCCGGACATACTGAAAATGCGCCGCAAACAAAAGAAACAACTCCTGTCATTATGATGGATAACGTGCAGAAGACATACGAAATGGGTGACCAGAAAGTGTATGCGCTCCGAGGCATTAGTTTTTCAATCAACCAGGGCGAATTTGTTTCGATTATGGGACCATCAGGTTCAGGAAAATCGACGTGCATGAATATGATAGGTTGTCTTGACAGACCGACGGGTGGAATCGTCTGCGTTGGCGGCAAAGAGACTGCGAAGATGAGCGAAAAAGAACTCGCTGTTCTGAGGAATAAAACTATTGGATTTGTGTTTCAGCAGTATCACCTTCTTCCGTCGATGACTGTCCTTGAAAACGTAATGCTTCCGCTGCGCTATCAGGGAATAGAAAAAAGCGCGCGGCGGAGTCTTGCAGAAGAAGCATTGGACCGCGTCGGCCTCGCAGACCGCATGAGCCATCGTCCGTATGAGCTGAGCGGCGGACAAAAACAGCGCGTTGCAATTGCGCGCGCGACAGTCACGAAGCCGAATATTATTCTCGCCGATGAACCAACGGGCGCGCTTGACAGCGAAACAGGACGTGCTGTTCTTTCTTTGTTTGGTGAAATTAATAATTCTGGAACGACGATTGTCATTGTCACTCATGATCCAAGAATTGGTGCTGCCACGCGGCGGTGCATCCGCATATTCGATGGCCGTATTCAGAGCGATGAGGCGCAGACTCCTGCGCCGCTTGCGAGTGCAGCGACTGGAGGTGCCGTGGCCGGTGCGGATACAGGAGGCGCCCATGCTTGAGGATTTTATTAACGCGCTGCAGAATTTTGCGCGCAACAAAACACGTACATTTCTTTCTTTGCTTGGTGTCATTATTGGCGTGGCAAGCGTTATTGTTATTACAAGCATGGGACAAAGTTCTACCAAACAGATTCAGGCGACATTCGGCTCCAGCGGACTCGATCTCGTGAGTGTAAGCTCTGGTTTTATGCGCAGAAAGCGCGATGCTATTACTCTTACATTTGATGAAACATTTCGCACTGATATTTTTAACAGAATAAAAAATGTTAAGAAAGTGTGGTACAAGAATTCACTCTCTGCAACATTGAGTTACGGGGATACAAGCGTTACATCAACATGCTCTGCAATTGAGCCGGGCTATCTCGAAATGTGCGGTCTTACGCTTGATTACGGCGAATACTTTACGGTAACAGATGATGTTGCCGGCGCACAGAAAATTATTCTTGGCAGCGAGGTTGCGGAAGGTCTTTTTCCTGACGGCGATGCAGTGGGCAAGGATATTATTATCATGTCTGGCAGCGTGCCGTTCGGTTTTCACGTCATCGGCGTTTTAAAGGAGCAGACGAGCGGTATGGAAAGCAGCACAACCGGCGTTTACATTCCGCGAGGTTTTTATTCAAAAAAAGTGACGCCGAATCCAAGCGCATCAACAATCATGCTGCAGGCCACAAGCCCGTCATATTGCACCCAGATGGTTACTGATGTTACTGCGTATGCAAAGCAAAAATCAGGGACCGACTACTCTGTGAGTGTTCAGTCGATGCAGTCGTTTATTGATCAGATGAGTTCTATTACAAAGACATTGAGCCTTATGCTTTCAGGTATTGCCGCAATCAGTCTTCTTGTCGGCGGCATCGGCATTATGAATATCATGATTGTTACGGTGACAGAACGCAAGCAGGAAATTGGAATTCGTAAAGCGCTCGGTGCAAGTCCTTCGGCAATACGGCAGCAGTTTCTTGTTGAAAGCGCAAGTATTACGCTTATGGGCGGCTCGATTGGCATACTTCTCGGCATCGGTATAAGCGTTGCAGTTGAATATGTGCGCAGCCAGCCGTATGCGATTCAGTGGCAGGCATGTGTCATCGCGTTTGTGTTCAGTGTGTTCGTCGGTGTGTTCTTTGGCTTTAATCCTGCAAGCAGAGCCGCAAAACTTGATCCTGTGACTGCGCTTGCAGATGATTAAATTATTTTTTCCAGATTTCGAATCTTCCGTGCTGCTTTGCATCCGGATATTTTGCCTTGTCGACATCGCTTAAGAATTGCGACAGCGGACGAACCCAGAGTTTTTTTGTGCCGTACAGTGCTTCGTAAACAACGAACTTTTCTCCGGTTTCTGTGTGCTCGCCTTTTCCGATGATGCGATACAAGTATGCGTTCGGCTCTGTGCTTACGTCTGCATACTGCCTTTTGAAGTGGACAACGATTGCGTCCTGCTTGATGTCTTCTTCTTTCACGACAAACTCCTTATTAATTATTAACAGGATGACAGCAGTAGTTTTTCTGTGTCACCCTTATTTCCCGAATAATGTTTTAATCATTTGCTTGATGTTCAGAATCTGCACCGAGCCAGCTTCTTTTTCCGGCGTGAGCACATTTGTGAATCCAAGATCATGTGCCGTTTTGATTCGCTGCTTGATTCTCTGCACCGGGCGAATTTCGCCGGCGAGGCTCAGCTCTCCGGCAATGATTGTGTTTTCAGGGAGCGCCATGTCTGTGCGCGCGGAGTAGAGCGCCGCTGCAAGCGAAGCGTCGATTGCGCTTTCGCTCAGGCGCACGCCGCCGGCAACATTGATGTACAAATCCTGATCGCTGAACCGAAGCCCTGTGCGCTTTTCGAGAACAGCAGCAACACGGGCAACACGCGCGCTGTCGACATTATCGCTGTACACGCGGCTCAGACTTGCTTTTGCCGGAACAGTGAGTGCCTGAATCTCAACAATAAAAGCGCGTGTTCCTTCAAAAACACACGTGTTTGCGATTCCCGCAGGAGTTGCGCCGTTCCTTCGTGTAATGAACATTGTGCTTGGATCTGCTACGCCGGCGAGCCCTTTGTCGCTCATGGCGAATATGCCGAGTTCATCAACTGACCCGAACCTGTTTTTGAGCGCGCGCAGGAACCGCACTTCGTCATCATTGCGCTCGAATGAGATTACGGTATCGACCATGTGCTCGAGGCTTTTCGGACCGGCGATTGTTCCTTCCTTTGTGATGTGCGCGGACATAATCAGAACAGCGTCGCGCTCCTTTACCCAGCCGATAAGTTCATTCGCGCAGTATTTCAGCTGATTCACTGTGCCGGGAACAATTCCTGCCTCAACAGAATACACTGTCTGGATTGAGTCGACGATAACAAAAACAGGGTTGAGCGCGGCAAGCGCATCCTTTATATCCTCAAGCCTCATTGTGCACAGAATTTCTATTCCGGTAACATCAAGTCCGAGTCTGTCTGCGCGGCCTTTTATCTGGCTTGCCGATTCCTCGCCTGATATGTACAGAATGCGTCCTGCAGTGCCTGTCGCGGATGCTGTGTTTTTTGCGCTGCTGGCTGGGTTGTGGGCTACAGCCGCCGCTGTCTGCAGCATAAGCGTGCTTTTTCCGATTCCCGGCTCGCCGCCAATAAGAATTGCACTTCGCTGCATAGCGCCGCCGCCAAGGACTCTGTCGAACTCACTGATTCCGGTGATTATTCTTCCGCCTTCGTCTGCATCTATTTTAGAAAGCGGAACCGGTTTTATTTTTACCGCCACTTCGCCGTCCGCACCGCTTCCGAATCCCGGAGCCGAAGCATTCGGATCGATGATGCATTCTTCCATAGTATTCCATGAGCCGCACTGCGGGCAGCGTCCAAGCCATTTCGGCTGTGTGTACCCGCATTCCGAGCATTTATATGCAGTAGAAACTTTCTTTTTTGTCATGAATGTAAACTCCTGAATCTATTATTGCGCGCATTCGCTGTCTTTGTTTATTGCGATACAATGTCTACGCTGCTGTTTTCCTTTGACTCAACTCTGATGAACACCTGGTTCGGCATGCACGCAATCCATTCACCGTCATTTTTAATCGGCTTGCACTGAACGCATGTTTTATTCGGACAGGGAGAATCCAAAAAAGAAGCTTTTCCGTCTTTTATCATGATGATTGATGTCCCGATTGCTCCTGCCAGTCTGATTTCGTTGTCTTTGTCGAGCGGGTAGACGTATTCTCCGCCTGGTGTGTCGGCAACAAGCAGAGGAGTGCCTTTTTGTGATTTTTTAATGAAGAGAAGTGCGCCGATGCATGCCGCAAGCGAAACGGCGAAAAAAAGGAAATCGAGCGGACGCAGATGCAGACGATTTAGCATACACGTAGTATATCATGCTAAAAGATTGGCCGCAATGAAAGGAAAAAAGCTTTATAAATGATGAAAATATCCTGAATTCCAGAAAAAGTGCGTTATATTTTTTGTGCAAAAAAAATGATATATTCAGATTATTTTTATTGACTTTTTTTTACAAGGGTCGTATATTACTTTTAGCTTGTAAAAAGCTGATAAACTCTCTCCGATGTCCAGCTTGCTGGACGGCGAGGACTCCCGATAGCGTTGCTGTTAGGGGTCCTCGTTTTTTTTATTACAGTGCTTTTCATAAAAAAAGACAGAACATTGTGTTTCTGTCTTTTTTTTTGCTTGAAGCCGGCTGTGTTTATTGCATGCTGGACTGTGTGACCATGGTGAACGGCGGAACTGAGTGTGTGACCCATGTGTTGCCGCCGACAGTGCATCCTTTTCCGATGACTGTTTCACCGCCAAGAATCGTTGCGTTTGAATATATTGTCACGTCATCCTCAATTGTGGGATGGCGTTTTTTGTTCATAAGCTCCTTTTTTACGCTGAGCGCGCCCAGTGTTACTCCCTGGTACAGTTTCACATTGTTTCCTATTATAGTGGTTTCCCCGATAACGACGCCTGTTCCGTGGTCAATAAAGAATGATTCGCCGATTTTTGCACCGGGGTGGATGTCAATCCCAGTCTTTCCGTGAATATATTCGCTCATAATGCGCGGAATGACGGGAACGCCGCATGTCTGGAGAAAATGGGCAAGCCGGTAGACGACAATAGCTTCAAGTCCGGGGTATGAAACAATCACTTCCTCATTGCTTTTTGCTGCCGGATCTCCGCTGTATGCAGCTGCGGCATCGAGACTGATTTTCCTCCTGAGTTCGGGTATTTCCTCAATGAGGGCAAGCGCTGTTTTTTCCGCAAGGCCGAAGCAGTGTGAATTTTCAACTCCGCCGGGGTTTCCGTCTTTGCGCGACGCTTCGTAGACGAGCGCCTTCTGGATTTCGCGCGTAAGCACGGTGATGATGCGGTTCACCCTCATGCCGGTGATGTAGCGGAGATTATGGGGGTCAAGCTGCTCTGCTGTCCTGAATCCGGGGAATACAAGACACTGAAGATCCTGAAGTACGGTAACGACATTTTCGCGGTTCGGGAAATTTTCTGTTTCTACCCGGTTAACTCCGCCGTATTCGTTATAGGAATCGAGAATTTTGTCTATCATTGAGTCGATATTCACGGTCTTGCTCCTCTTTTCGCTACACTATCATAAATCAATGGAAAAGACTACAATGAAGGCAAATAGAGGCTTTGCTCTCTTGACATAATCCGCTGTACTGGCTATATTTCTCAAACACGTCTATCCGTGTATGCTCTTGTAGCTCAGTCGGTAGAGCACATCGTTGGTAACGATGAGGTCAGCGGTCCGATTCCGCTCGGGAGCTTGATTTTAGATTGCCGTAACCTTCAAAGAGTCGGCAACAGTTCAGGAGAAACAGTATGGCTAGTAAGAAAAAGACGTCCATCGATATTATTGCTCTGCAGTGCAGTGAATGCAAACGCAAGAACTATACAACGACGAAAAACCGCAAGAACATTACGGGCAAACTCGAGAAGAATAAGTACTGCCCGTTCTGCCGCAAAGAAACGCTTCATAAAGAAGCAAAGGCGAAATAAGGTAATCCGGCTGCTCTTTAAACGAGCGGCCTGAATCATTTTCTAGGTCAGTAGCTCAGCTGGTAGAGTTACGGTCTCCAAAACCGTCTGTCGCGGGTTCGAATCCTGCCTGGCCTGTTAATTTTAGACAGTGAGGATTAATATGGGAAAAGTAATCGGTTTTATTAAAGAATGCGGCGCTGAGCTCAAGAAAGTTGTCTGGCCGACCCGTGACGATGTTATTTCTTCCGTTAAAGTCGTACTTATCTCTACGATTCTGATTGCGATTATCCTCGGACTGCTTGATCTGCTCTTCACTTCCGGCATGCGCCTGGTATTCTAGGATTAACCATGGCAAAAAACTGGTATATCGTTCATACCTATACAGGTTATGAAAACAAAATCGAAAGAACGGTTCGCTCTTATCTTGAGAAAAAGGATATCGATCCTGAAATACTGACTGATGTCCGCGTTCTTGAGCGCGATGTTGAAGTTGTAAAAGACGGCAAGCCTGTTATTGTAAAAGGCAAACCGAAGACAAGAAAAGATAAATTCATGCCCGGCTATATTATGGTTGAGATGGATTTGCCTGAGATTGACTGGAAGAAGACATGCTCGGCGCTTCGCCGCATTCAGGGCGTAACGGGATTTGTCGGTACAAATCCGAATGAACGTCCTCGTCCGCTTTCAACTGATGAAGCAAAGAATCTGCTCATGCAGTGCGGTGCTATTAAAGGTGAGGAACTTTCTCACGTTAAACAGTCATACGCAGTCGGTGATCAGGTTAAGATTTCTGAAGGACCGTTTGCTACATTCAGCGGATCAATCGAAGAAGTCAATACAGAGAAAAACAAACTGCGCGTTATGGTTCAGATTTTTGGCCGTGCAACGCCGGTTGAAGTCGATGTCGGACAGGTCGAAAAGATCTGAAGCATCGCATAGGTCTACATAGTTAGAATCAGTACGGTAATTGATTGTGCGGGGCTTGCTCCGGTACAAGAAAGAATCGTACTTTTCCTATTTTTGGGAGAAGCGTACGTCCGTTGGACCAAGGCGCTTCGTTAGATAAACAGGAAGTTTCTGTAAAAAATACGATACTGTTTGTCATACCAACTTTAAGGAGCAATATATGGCTGTAAAAAAGGTAACGGCTGTCATTAAACTGCAGTGTCCTGCAGGTTCTGCGACTCCCGCCCCGCCGATTGGACCCGCTCTCGGACCTCATGGTGTTTCTGCACCGAAGTTCGTTCAGGAATTCAACGACAGAACAAAGTCGATGGAAAAGGGACTCGTAATCCCGGTCATCATCACTGTCTATCAGGACAAATCCTACACTTTCATCCTCAAGACCCCGCCTGCAGCGGTGCTTATCAGAAAAGCACTTAAGCTGGAAAAAGGTTCCGGAAATCCGCTGCGCGACAAAGTCGGCACACTGACTCAGGCCCAGCTTGAAGAGATTGCAAAGGTAAAGATGCCCGATATCAACGCTAATGATATCGAAGCAGCAAAAAAAATCATCGCCGGTACTGCTCGCAGCATGGGCGTTGAAGTGGAGGCAGCGAAATGAAACACGGAAAGAAATATCGCGCATCACTCGCTAAATACGATCCGCTGCAGCACTATGAAGCAGGCAAAGCATGTCAGCTCGTAAAAGATCTGCACTATGTTAAATTCGATGAAACTGTAGAAGTTTCCATCGCTCTCCGCCTTGGCAAAAGCCAGACTGTCCGCGACACTCTCGTGTTCCCGAATCAGTTCACCGGCGAGAAAAAAGTTCTCGTATTCTGCAAAGACGAGCGCGCTAAGGAAGCTCTTGATGCCGGCGCAGCTTATGCTGGTACGGAATATATCGAAAAGGTAAAAGGCGGCTGGCTTGATTTCGATGTTGCTGTTGCAACACCGGATATGATGAAAGACGTCGGACGCCTCGGTATGGTTCTCGGCCGCAAAGGTCTTATGCCGAACCCGAAGACTGGTACCGTTACAAACGATATCGTTCAGGCAATTGCTGAACTCAAAAAAGGACGCACTGAGTACCGCGCAGACAAAGAGGGTATTATTCATATCCCGGTCGGCAAAGTTTCTATGGATCCAGCAAAAGTTACAGAAAACGTGAACACACTGCTTTCAGAAATCGGCCGCAAAAAGCCGGCTGATGCAAAAGCAGGTTTTGTCCGCTCAGTTTCTGTTTCTTCTTCAATGGGCCCAGGCGTCTGGATCGACTACAAGGAGGAGGCATAACCTATGGCTATCAAGGCAAAAAAACTCCAGCCTGCTAAAACAGCAGCTATTGAATCGACCAAGAAAACACTCGAAGGATACAACGACTTCATTTTCACAGAGTACCGCGGACTTACAGTTGAGCAGATTACTCAGCTCCGCGACAAACTCCGCGAAAAGAATGCTGTGCTCCATGTTGTAAAAAACAACTTTGCACGCGTTGCATTCGAAGATATGAAAAT
>LAHS01000301.1_pt1 | contig 32508 bp, 28 predicted proteins | sample 329651 | NCBI WGS metagenome assembly LAHS01 (sample SAMN03275699, study PRJNA271635) | activated sludge metagenome | isolation source: sample C-1 Sludge from hydrolytic chamber (first chamber) of Anaerobic...
TTGGAATCGTTATAAGAAGGATAAGAAATGGGCTTACCCAAATCGAAGCCCACGACATTTGCTCCGGCGCGACCAAAAGCAAGAGCTACTGCGCGCCCTTGCCCTTTTGCTGCACCTGTAATAAGTACGGTTTTATTTTTAAAATTTTCCATAATTGCAATATACCATAAGTTTATTTATATTGCAATCGTTAAGCTTTATTCTTTATTCGTCATCATATCGAACACGCCCATAACCGATTCCACGCTCAAATCTCCCGCAGGCAGTGGCGGATATTGATACTGCTTAGGAATTTCCGCTTTACCCTGTGTATACCTGCTTCCGTATGGGTTGTAATATTGATTGGGGTAAGGTGCGCGCTGATAATCGTCATACGGTCTTCCGGGATAATACGGTTGATTATAAGGTCTGGGTTGAGGATAAGGAGGATTAGGCGGCGGAGGACACGGAGGATAAGGAGGCTGCGGCTGAGGCGGCGGCGGAGGACACGGAGGATAAGGAGACGGCGGAGGCGGAGGACACGGAGGATACGGCGGTCTCGGAGGCGGAGGGCAAGGAGGGTAAGGCGGACGCGGAGGCGGATAACACTGAGCGTCATCTCTTTTTATCGCGCATGTTTTAGGGGGAACGCCGGGAGGCGGAGACGATGGATTCACCATTTGCATAACTTTCGAAAACATGTCTGCATTAGGGTTTCCTCCTTGATTTCCCATAAGAAGCGGCAATAAAGTTAAGAGCATATTACTATCCATAGTTTTCTCCCTTTCATTCACTTTTTTATATTATGCCGGCATAGTTATAAATGACACAGGAGGGATTTAAATGACGGATTTTAATGATTTTTTTAACCAGAACGGTACCGCAGACCAGTTTAATCAACTTTGGGCGCACTACCAAAATATGGGCGAAGAAGATATGAAAAACGAAATTATGACGACTTTAATTAACGCGAGAAACAGCGGTCAGCTTAGTGAAGAAACCTTAATCGGTTATTATCACACTCTTTCACCGTATCTAACAAACGAGCAAAGATCAAATTTATGGCAGGTAATTAACGAGCTGAAGTACTAATCCTTAAGGTAGGTCAAAATCGAATTTAATTTAATTTCGAGATGTAAAATAAGGTAGTCATAAAATAATCTAAAGCTTTTCATTACGTCATATTCGGTTATATCAAGGGCTTCCATTTCCTCATACTCTAGACGGAAATGGGAAAAAAGCCTTTTTGCTTCTTCGTTTTCTTCGTAAAAATTAACAGGAGAAGTAAAGCCGGATATATCTATTAAATCAAGAGAAGTTTTAAGCGCCAAAGCAGGAGGATAAAGTTTTCCTTCCTCGATTTTTAGCAGCCCTTTAACGGTAGCGAGCGTCAAATCGGGTGCAGGAAGGTCAAATACGGTGATTTTATCTAATAGCTCAATTAAAATCATCGACGATATATATTTATCGGGATTGTTCCAACTATCAAAAAAAACCGAAATAACGGAGCAGCCTGTCATAATAAACTTTCCGTGATTTTCGGTTAATATGTACTCGCCAAAACAAAGAGGAGAAGAAGCAAGTTTAAGTTTCGCCTTGTCGCCTCTAGCGCCCTTTGCAGAAACCAATACCTTGCCCTTCTCCAAAGTTGACAGAGTAACCAGCTTATCTTTTTCTTTAAATTCAACCGCCTTTAACACAAGGCCGTTTACTTTTGACTCCATTTAAACCTTAATCTTCCTTGGATTCGCCATCGAAGAGATTTTTATAAAGCAGATAACTGCCTACGTCTCCTGATTTTGTAAACAAGCTCCAACATAGTTTTTCGACCGGAGTTTTATCCTGCATAGCCACCCTCAAAGTTATATTGTGCAACTATACAGAAAATATACGGTCATAAATCTTTTTTATTGTAACCGAGTTCTTTAAGCAGCAAATCGCTGTCCCGCCAATCTTCTTTTACCTTAACCCATAAAGCGAGATAAACTTTTTGGTTTAAAAGCGCTTCTATATCCTGTCTGCTGTACGTTCCTATTTTTTTAAGCATCGCCCCGCCCTTTCCGATTATTATCGGTTTGTGGGCTGCTTTTTCACAAAAAATATTGGCGTCAATATCGACCATTCCGTTTTCTTTCTCTTCAAATTTATTTAGAGAAACTCCGATTCCGTACGGCACTTCCTTTTCAAGGAGCCTCATCGCTTTTTCTCTTATTATTTCGGTAACCAAAAAGTTAATATTGCTGTCTGTATACATATCGTCGTCGTAGTACTGTATGTCGTCAGTAAGCAGTTCTACGATGAGCTCTTTTAATTTTTCGAGATTTTTCCCTCTAAGAGCGGAAATATGGATAACCACTTTATAACCGCTCAGCTTGTTAATCTCCACAAGCACGCTGTGTAATTTATCGGGGGTTACTTCGTCCACTTTGTTTACCGCAATTATAAGAGGTATGCCTGTTTGGATATATTTATTTATAAGTTCAACGTCCGTTTCATCAACTCTTTTGCCCGCATCGATAACGTATACAATACCGTTTACGTCATCTGTTGCACGCTCTATGCTTTCTTTCATATAATCGCCAAGGTGATTTTTGGGCTTAAGTACGCCCGGAGTATCAATAAATACGGCTTGGTAATTTTCGCCGTTAAGTATTCCCAAAATATTATTTCTGGTCGTTTGAGGTCTCCAGGTTACAATGGAAACTTTTTCGCCTACAAGGGCGTTCATAAGTGTAGATTTACCTGCGTTAGGTTTACCTACGATTGCAATAAAACCGGAATGAAAATCAGCCATACTTATACCAACTTAAAGGGATTCGGAAGCAACTCGTCAAGACTCGTTTGCTTTTCTTCTGTATTTGTAAAAAGAGTTACTTTTATATGCGGAGCAAATTCGGATAAAACCTGTAAACACATTCCGCAGGGAATGGGAAGTTGTTTTTCGTTATATACCGCAATATGGGTAAAGTTTCTTTCTCCGTCGCCTACCGCATGAAAAACCGCATTTCTTTCCGCGCAGACGGTAGCGCCGTAACTTGCGTTTTCGATGTTAACACCCGTATATATTTTTCCGCTTTCGGTTAGGAGCGCGGCTCCTACGCTGAAATTAGAATAAACGGTGTAAGCGTTTTTTGAAACTTGTTTTGCTTCGCTTTTTAATTTTTCTATAATATTATTCATATCGATTAAAATCCGCGGACGATAAAATGCTCTCCGCGTGAGCTTTCATAATTTTTTCTTCCTCTTCCACAATGTGGTCAAACCCAAGTAAATGCAACATTCCGTGAACGGTTAAAAAAGCTAGTTCACGCTTAAGACCGTGTCCGTATTCATCCGCCTGACTTATCGCTTTATTTAAACATATATATATCTCGCCGAGCATTAAAGCTCCGGTTTCGGGATTTAGCTCTTTATAATCGGTAGGGTTAAACGGTATCGTAATTTGCTCGGAAGGAAAACTTAAAACGTCCGTTACTTTATCAACGTTTCTCGCTCTTAAATTTAATTCTTTTATATCTTCCTCGCTTAAAAATCCGATTTCCAAATCGACCGATTTTTCGTGTATATCAAAATATGAAAGCGTGGCTTTTGCGGCTTTTTTAATAATTTTTCTTAAAGAAAACTTAATATCGAAATATTTAATCATAATTATATCGGACGTTTATTATAGTCCACTCTCTTGTGATACTGATGCGGAAGCGAATCTACAAGCGTTTTTTCTATCGTCTCCAGTTCCTTAAACGTTATATCGCAATCCGAAAATTGATTTTGGTCGATTTTTCCTTTAATGATATTATGGACGAATGCTCTAAATTTTTCCTGATCTTCCATAACTCCAACCGCGCGAGTTGCCGCCTCTACCGAGTCTGCTATCATTAAAATTGCCGATATTTTATTTTGAGGCTTGGGACCTTCGTAAGAAAATTCAGCTTCTTTTATTTTATCTTCCGCGATATATTGCACTCTTTTGTAAAAATATTGTACAGGGGTAGTGCCGTGATGCTCTACTGCAAGATTTGCAATCATTTCTCCCAGTCCTGCTTTTTTTAAAAGCTCGTAGCCGTATTTTGTATGCTTTGTTATCATGCTTACGCTGACTTCGGGGATAAGTTCGTCGTGAGGATTGTAACCTTCTTTTTGATTTTCTACAAAAAATTCGGGATTTTTAAGCTTTCCTACGTCGTGATAATATCCCGCAACCCTTGCAAGCATTCCGTTTTCACCTATACTAGTGGCGCAAAGCTCGGCTATATTTGCAACCTGTAAACTGTGAGAAAAAGTGCCAGGAGCTTCCTTTTGTAATCTTTTAAGAAGGGGGTTATCAAAAGAACAAAATTCAGAAAGTCTGAAATCGGTTTTTATTTTAAATATCACTTCCATAAACGGCAAAACAATCATAAAAAGAGTTACCGAAAGAATGGTTGCTATAAACGCCCAAAATCCCGAAAACAGTATGGGAATGGGATCTATAACGGAAGTACTCACTAAAGTTAGCATCGGAAGAGGAGCAACGAACAATCCGGCTAAAATTCCGCTCATAAGGTAACGGAAACGGGTTTGATTTTTTACCATTAAAACAACCATTATCGTTCCGCTTGCAATATTAGCTATAAGGGTTGCGCCCGAAAGCGCAAGAGAATATTCTTCCGCAATTAAAGTGTAAGATAAAAACACGGCGATATTGAAAAATATATTGGAAAACATCGCTGTTTTTTTATCGACGATAGCAGCGATAAGCAAAGTGCTTAAGCAGATGGGCATTACGTATAAATTGACAAGATATGAGGCTGCGGCAGAAATAACGAAGGTCAAAATAAGAATCGTCATTATCATTAAAACGCCCCTATGATCGATAGGGTGAGTGTGCCTTGTCGAATAGGTATAAATTGCCACGCAAACCATAAGCACTATAAAAATACCCATAAGCGCAAGCGTGCTTGCGTAGCGGGGTTTACTGAACATATTTTCTACGCCGCTAAAAGAACGGTCAACGTTGAAATTTGCGAAAATAACAAAAAGCATTGCCGAAACGATAATTTCAAACGCCCAGGCAGTCCAAAATTTATTTATATTCGTTTTATTTTCCATATCAATCCTTTTCCGCTTTTTCGTAAGCGCTAATTATTCTTTGAACAAGCGGATGCCTTACCACATCCTTTTGCGTTAAATATACTATTGCCAAATCCTTTACGTTATCAAGCACTTTTATCGCGTCTTTAAGACCGCTTTTTTTATCGGGAGGGAGGTCAATTTGAGTAATATCGCCCGTTACAACCACTTTGCTGTTTTCACCCATTCTGGTTAAAAACATTTTCATTTGTTCTCTTGTGGTATTTTGGGCTTCGTCAAGGATAATAAAAGCGTTGCTTAGCGTTCTGCCTCTCATATAAGCAAGAGGCGCAATCTCGATAATTCCGCGTTCAATTAGTTTAGTATACTCCATTCCCAGCATTTCCGCAAGAGCGTCGTAAAGCGGTCTAAGATACGGATTGACCTTTTCGGCAAGGTCGCCCGGCAAAAATCCCAATCTTTCACCCGCCTCAACGGCAGGTCTTGTAAGCACGATTTTTTCGATTTGCTTATTTTTGTAAGCCATAGCGGCAAGCGCTACCGCAAGGTAGGTTTTTCCGGTACCGGCAGGTCCCACTCCGATAACTATAGTGTTTTTTTGAATTGCGCTGACGTAATGTTTTTGACCGAGAGTTTTACATTTAATCTGAACTCCCCGGGCAGTCACGGCAACCACGCTCAAAATATCGTGGATTTCGGTTTCTTTTCCCTCACGCACAAGGTCGATAACGAATCTTATATTATTTTTTGTGATGTGCTCGCCCTTATCGATAAATTCGGCTAGACGGTAAATAATTTTTGCGCACTCTTCAACGGCATCCTCTTCGCCTGAAAGGGTAAATTTGTTTTCAAATAAGGTCATCACGACACCAAACTGTTCCTCAAGAATCTTTGCATTTTCGTCGAAATCTCCAAAAATCTCTTGACTTATTTTGATGTCGTCAATGTTTATCGTAAGTTCTTTCTTCAATACTTCTCCTAAACGACAACGCTGATAATTTCTTCAGTTTCCAAGTATACATCTATAAGCACGCAATTGTCCAGTTCTTTTACTATAAAGTACCTATCGCGCACGACAGCGTCATGTGGAATTTTCGCGGTAAGTTCGTCGTTTCCGTTTTTAATTAGCATATCCTTTTCTAAAGAAAAATCATGTATTATTTCTACGTCTTTAAGTTCATAGCGAATTTCTTTATTTACGATTAAAGGAAATAAGGCCGTAAGGGTATAAGAACTTTTTTCGCTTTCATAAAGCTCGAAAGCGGTGGGTTTTGTTTTAGTGGAAATATTAAAGGCCGATACGGTGTTTATTTTTTCAACTCTACCCGTCCTCATCCGTTCTACCGTATAAGGTAAAAAAACTACTCTCGTTTTTCTCCATACTCTTCCGTATACCAGACCTTTTGCAAGAGATTTCTCTTTTTCCTCGCCTTTTATAACGTAGGGCTCGATAAGAGATGTCCCTGCCTTTACCGATTGATTTACTTTACATACGGCCGTTCCCGACAAAATTACCATTCTGGTAATTAAAGCATCGCTATTTGCTACTATTGGCTTATAATTATCGGATACGATTTCGGGCGGATCCAGTTCGTTTACAACAACGATTTTAAGAATTGAACCTTCTTGATTGATTTCAACAAAAGAAATATCCCGAGAGGAGTTTAAAATAGCCAGTTTCAAGGCTTCTTCGTCGACGGAATTTTTTAGCGTAAACGCCCTTACGCCCGATTCTTCGAGTATTTTTTGTACCTCCGCTTCAGAGCTTTTTGCACCGTCGATTTGGATGCCCAAAACGAAGTTTGATAAAACGGCTATAGCTATAAAGCAAAATATCAAAGCGATAACGAGCCCGTTTCTTTTAAAAATTTTAGACGGATACGATGAAAATCCAATATTTTTAACGATTTCATATTCCCTTCCGACTTCTTTCAAATAGTTTTCGACGAAGTTTAAACGGCTTTTTTCTACCGCAAACGATATTTGATCTTTGCTGTATTTAATTTTAGAAACGTTAATGTTTGCCCTAAATAGAGCGTTTAAGGTTTTGGAGTGATTTAGTCCTTTTACCTCTAAAACTACAAGGTTTTTAAAGGCCATCGCTTTTTTATTAACTATAATTTACCCCCGAAATATTGCCCGTAATACATAATTCTGTTTTGGAAATGTAACAAATAAAAAGGTCCGATCCTAAAATAGTAACCGAACCTTTAATAAGCTTAACTTTAATTTCGTCTTGGGACAGCGAAACAAGACCTTTATGACCTTCGAGAAGCACCGCTGCATTTTCAAAAACCTGAACGGAAAACTTATAGTTTTCAGCGTCTGCTTTGTGAAGTTTTTCATACATTTCCGATATAAAATTCATAATTAAATTTTATGAGGGAAATGCTTTATTAATTACTGACCGTTAAATTTTGATAAAAGCATTGCATCATCCATATAGGGATAAAGCGCGGCAAAATCGACGGTTTTATAGCGGGGATTTTTTATGTAATTATAGTTTGTCATCATATCCGATATAAGTTTTATTGCGCGACGAAGAGCAAGTCCCGAGGTTATCGTAAACCTAAAAGGAACGCTTTCGTACATATATTTATGTCCCATATCGCGGTGAGGACAAGTGCCGTCGTTATAATCGGGATTATTAGGATCCAGACTGAGATAAACGATAAGTTTTCTTCCGTCAATATTGATTTTGCATATTTCCTCTTTGTTAGCCCTAAAGGTGTCGCAAGGTGCGGAAAGTCTGCTTTTTACTCCGCGGTAACTTAAAAGTTCGTTTTTAAGCGCCGAATAATTTTCTTTAAGCTCCGCTTCTGCTTGACATAAACGGTTAACGAATACCCTTTTTAAAATATCGATATTTCCTTCTTTTCCAACGGTTTTTCTATTGACAATAGGAATAGTTGTTTCCTGCACATCCATTACGGATGCAGCAACCTCTTTTTCAACCGATTGAGAAACGTTTTCCTCGCTGATAATATCTTTTGTTTTTTTTACAATTACCGGAGTTAGCGGAGTTTTATCAAAATTGAGAAGTTCCTCATCGCTTAAATGAGGATAAAGCGCAACGTAATCGGTTTTCTTAAAAGCGGTATTTTTTTCAAGTCCCAAATTGGATGCCATATCCGAAATTAATTTAATACAGCGGCGAAGAGCAAGTCCCGAAGTAATGGTAAATCTAAAAGGAACCTCTGAGTACATTATTTTATGTCCCATATCACGGTGAGGACAAGTGCCGTCGTTATAATCGGGCATAGCAGGATCGAGTTTTAAATATACGATAAGTTTTTTGCCGTCAATGTTAACCTTTGCTATCAGCTCCTTGTTAGTTTTAAAAGTATCGCAAGGCGCGGTAATTGTGCTTTTAACGCCTACGTACGAAAGCAATTCATTTTTTAATAAGGAGTAATTCTTCTTAAGCTCCCCTTCGGCTTGGTATAAGCGGTTAACGAAGATACGCTTTAAAACGGTAAGTTTTGCATTTTCTTCCGGGCTAAAATGTTTTTCTTCGATAACAGGCTTTGCTTTTTCGTGTTTTGGAGCAATCTTTTTAATATTGACTGTTTCTTTAACCTCAATAATTTCAGTAGAAACGTTAGGCTCCTCATGTTCTTCGAAAAATTCTTCTTCTTTTTTATTTTGCTCAGTTAAGGCAGTGTCTTTAGTTGTTGCTTCATTTTTCTTTTTAGCTTTTTTCTTTTTGGTTATAAAAGCGAAAGCCCCGGCGATCAAAACAAGAGCTGCTGTAACAACTGCGATAATAATTGTTGTAGAAGAGCTAAGGGCTGCGAAATAATTTGAAAAATTTATATTCATAATATATGTAAACATTTTCATTCCTCCTATCATAAATAGTTAAAAATATATTATCACTAAAATTTTTATTTATCAAGTAAAACTTTCACTCAAAACATAAGAAAACTTTTTAAATATTATATGATAAAAAAGAAAAACCCGTCATAATTGACGGGTAAATTTTATTGAATTTTTTATTATACCGAGGGGGCGTCGCATCCGGATTGTTCCCGGTCTTCATAAAATTTTACTTTGCTTCCGTCCCAAACAAGACGTATGTTTCCAAGCCTGCCGTTACGGTGTTTTGCAATACTGAGTTTAATCGGTACGGGCTCTTCCTTCTCTTTGCTCTTTTCTTCGTAGCGGGATAAAAACATAACTATATCCGCATCCTGCTCGATCGCTCCCGATTCTCTAAGGTCTGAGAGTATCGGCGACTTATCCTTTCTGCTTTCGACGTTTCTTGAAAGCTGAGAAATTACTATAACGGGACATTGCATTTCTTTGGCAAGGATTTTCATTGACCTTGAGATTTCGCTGATTTCTTGCTGACGGTTAGCTTCGTTGACTTTCTTTCCCGTACTCATAAGCTGGAGATAGTCCACAACAATTAAATCCATTCCGCCAAGCCTGCTGCTAAGCCTTCTGCATTTAGACGCCATATCGCCGGGAGTTATAAGGGAGTTATCGTCGATAAAAATTTCCGTTTTACCCATAATATTTAAAATTTCCCACATACTTTTGAATTTTGAAGCATCCATATCGCCTTTAATAATATCTTTTAGCGGAATATCTTTCATAATCGAAGATAATCTTTGGGCAATCTGCATTGCGGGCATTTCGAGAGAAAACAAAGCAATTCTTTTTTTGCTTTCCGCCATCTGCGCAATATTTGCAACAAAATTTAGGGCAAGTGAAGTTTTACCTACCGAAGGACGGGCTGCGACAAGCACCAAATCCCCTTTTCTAAAACCGTTGGTTATAGTGTCAAGAATATCAAAACCGGTGCTTATTCCCTTTAATATATTTTTATCTTCGGCGGCTGCGGTAAGCAAATTGATTAGCTCGCCTTGAGTTTCTTTAATATGAACGAAAGCTCTTTTATCGATATTTTGCGAAATTGAATAAATCGTTTCTTCCGCCATACGCATACTTCGATCGGCGTCTGAAGAATCATACGCTTCCTCAACTATCGAGTTGCAACCGGATATTAACAGTCTTAATATGGAACAGCGCTTTACTATATCGTAATATTGACGGTAATTGGCGCCGGATGCCAGCATTGTAGACAAGTCAACAAGATAACTCATCGTCTGTTCGTTCGCATATTTTAAAAGAGTCATTTTGTCGTTTACGGTAACAAAATCAATAGGAATGCCGGTTAAATGCAATTCTTCCATCGCAAGGAATATTCTTTTATGTACGGCAGTATAAAAATCGTGTTCTTTAAGAGTTCCTACCGTTTCGCTTGCGACGTCGCCGTCGATTAATATGGAAGCCAAAAGATACTGCTCCGCTTCAAAATTGTTTGGAAAAATTTTTCCTACTTTCTTTTTTTCTTCTGCCATAATATCTCCTATTTATGCTTTTTTGCGTATTTTGCTATTCCGAAAGCGGATATAATCAGCGCCAAGGCCAAGGAGCCTACCAAAGCCAGCACATACCAACCTGCGGTATTGACAGTCCTTTGCTTAAAAGTAAAGGTTTGCGGTGCGTTGTCTTCATCCATATAAAAGGTATGGACGTAAGTGTCATTTTCCTTTATAACCTCGCCGTCTGTCGTAATTGTCTTATATCTTGTCGAGTAGGTATAAACATATTGAATTTTATCGGAATTTATATTCGTAAGAAGATTTAATACGTCCTTAATCATATCGCTTTTTTTAAAAGGATTGTTAATCGGAGTTTCAATATCGATAAAAAACCAACTGTAACGGTATAGGCTTTTGTCTTTCTCAGGTTTGTCGTTTCCGCTTGCGCCCGATGCAATATAATAATCCGTCGGGCTGTTAAAAGATATTTCGGCGATAATTCCCTCGGCTTTTCTGGTTGTTTTATAGCGGGTATTATTGTAATACTCTTCAAAATCATCAACTGCTTTATTTGCGGTCTCTAAATTATTCTTTAAATAATCGCTGTCAAAGGAAAGCTCCAGTTTAAGATATATTCCACCCTCCGCAGGTTGAAGATACGAAAAATTAAGACGCGCATGATACGCTGCGGGAAGCTCTGTTCCCGTAAGTTCTACTTGTCCGTCTTTTAACTCTTCCTCCGTCTCTTCTGCATAAACGGCAAAGCTCGACGATACGAGCAACACGATAACCGTTATTATAAGGAGAGTGATCAGTGTTTTTTTCATAATGATATAAGCTCCGAAAGCGTATCCGAAAATTCTTTCATGGCAATTTCAAAAGGTTCTTTTTCTCTTAGGTCTACCCCTGCCTTTTTTAAAATATTTAGGGGAGTGTCGCTTCCGCCCGCTTTCAAAAAGTTTTTGTAATTTTCAAGTGCGAAGGGCTTATTTTCCAAAATCGCTTTTGCGATATTGACCGCCGAGGTAAGACCGGTTGCGTATTTATAAACGTAGAAAGAAGTATAAAAATGTGGTATTCTTGCCCATTCGTATCTGATTTCTTCGTCGTGGATAACGCTCTTACCATAGTATTGTTTGTTAAGTTCCAAGTAAATATTAGAAAGAACGTCGGAAGTTACCGGCATATCCTTTTCGACAAGTTCGTGCGCCTTTTTTTCAAATTCGGAAAACATTGTTTGTCTGAAAAGTGTTGTTCTAAACATATCGAGGTAATATGAAAGAAGGAATTTCTTAGTTTGCATGTCCGCATCTTTCATCAAATGCTTAAGCAATAAAACCTCATTTACGGTGCTTGCTACTTCCGCAACGAAAATTTCGTAATCCGCCTTTGCATGTGGCTGACTGTTCCAACTGTAATAAGAGTGCAAAGCGTGTCCCATTTCGTGAGCGATAGTAAATACGTCGTGGGTTACGGGCTGATAATTTAGTAAAACGTAAGGATGCGCTCCGAATGCTCCCCAGGAATAGGCGCCGCTTCTCTTATTTTCGGTCTCTTCCACGTCAATCCAACGCTCGTCTTTTGCTTTCAAAAGCAAATCCGTATAATCCTTACCTAAAGGAGAAAGGGCTGATATAACAAGGCTGTAAGCTTTATCGTAATCCATAGAAAGCTTAGCTTCGTCAACAAGTGGTACATAAAGGTCGTACATATGCAGTTCTTTCAGTTTTAAAGCTTTTTTTCTTAAAGCGATGTATTTATGCATGCTTTTACTATTTTTCTTAACTGCCGAAATTAAATTATTGTAAACCTGAACGGATATATCTTCGGCGTTTAAGGCTGCGGCAAGTGAGCTTTTAAATTTTCTGGTTTTTGCATAAAACCAATCCTTTTTAAGATTTCCGACGTAGTTTGTTCCTACGGTGTTTATCATAGCTTGATATGAAGCGTAATATTTTTTAAACGCATCCGCCCTTACGCTTTGATCGTTGTTTTGAAGGAACAATGCGTAGGTGCCGTGGCTTAACTTTTCTTCGCCCTCTTTTGTGACTACGGTATCGAATTTTATATCCGCGTTGTCAAACATCATAAACGTATCTTTAAATTCATCCGAAAACGCTCCTGCTTCCGCAAGGATTTTTTCTTCCTTTTTGGATAAAATATGTTTTTTGTTTCGAATGATCGTTTCAATTAAAAAACTGAAGTCCGAAAAAGCAGCGTCATCTTTTAGCTCTTTTAAAAATTCGGTTGATAAAGAAGTCAATTCGGGAGTTATAAACGAAAGTTCGCTGTTTAAGCGCGCGATAAAATTATCCGCTTTAGAAGTTATCTGCTGACGGTCTTTATCCGCTTTATCAATATCCTCGGTCATATGAGCGTAGACATATAGTTTTGACGCTATAAATACTATTTCGTCCTGTTTTTTTAAGCAGTTCAAAATAACTGATTTTTCTTTTAATTTTCCCGAGAAAGAGGATATTTGTTTGACCAAAGATAAACAATAATCTAAGTCCTTATCAAAAATTTCCTTGTTTTTCACTAAATGGGATAAGTCCCAGGTTCTTTCGGTTTGTACTTCAGATCTCTTCATAGTAACCTCTTTAAAAATTTATTATAACCTAAAACGTGTAATTTAGCACGGTATATCTTCTTCGTAATTAATTTTATAATTTCTTTCTTCGTATAGGTATTGTCTTCTTGTTCTCATCCTTGCGCTTTGATTTATGCTCACTCTGATTTTTTGCGATACTTTCTTAACTCGCGGAACGTACACTTTCTTCTTCGATTCGTCTTTAGCGTGAAGGGTTGTCACCATGATAATTTTATCCGCGATAATAAGCAACTGGGGCAAAAATACGGTAACCAAAACAAATGCAGATATTCCTCCTCTTCCAATCATAAAGCCAAAATCTTGAATGGTAGGCATAGACGAAACAAGTCCTATTGTATAGCCCGCGCAGCAGAAAATGCCTGCAGAAATCAATATCGCTCTAAGCGATCTGCTGACCGCAATCTCTGCGGCTTTAAAACGTCTTTCGGTTTTTCGCGCTTCCATATAATGCGAAGTTAATAAAATTGCATAATCAATCGTTGCGCCAAGTAAAATTGAGCTTACAATTAAATACCCTAAAAATACAAGGGGATGACCGCTTAGGGCCGAAACGGATAGATTTATCCATATAGAGCCTTCGATAACTGCAACTAAAATAATAGGAATTGAAATAGAACGGAAAGAAATAAGAAGTACTGCAGCAACTAAAACCATTGAAATAAAGGTTATAATCGAATAATCCTTTTCGACAAGGGTTTTAATCTCTATAGTTGCGGGAGAATTTCCAAGCATATAGACATTTTCTGTACTCGGCACTCTTTCGCTTATAGCCGTATTTATGGAATTTAAAAGCGCGGATGTTTGTTCTCCTTCTTCTTCTGCGTCTATATAACATACAATTCTGGTATATTTTCCGTTTTCCTTATAAAATTGGCTTAAAAATTTAGCGGGAAGCAAATCCTGCATGCCCGATTCTTCGATAAGCGACAAAGACTGCACGCTTTCTACGTTTTCTAATTCCAAAATTACTTTGCAAATGTCCTTTTCTTCGCTGTAATATTCTCTTGGGAGCAAAATCGCAAGCTGCTTTTGCGTTCCGAACTTTTCTTCAATTGCATCTTTATCCATCATATACAAAGAGCCTTCGCTGCACATACTGGATTCGTTTCCGTACGTAAACGTGTTCATAGACTGCAAAACAAAAGCCGATCCGATTACCAAAAAAATTATTATCGGAAGAACGTGTCTTGTAGAAACTAAAAATCTTCCGAATTTCGGCGAAGAAAAATTGAAGGTTTTATGCGTAGTTTTTTCGATAAGTTTATGAGTATAAATAATCAAAGCGGGCATCAATAAAAAGACAGATAAAAGACTGAAAATAACTCCCTTAGACAGTACTAAACCCATATCAAAACCTATTGTATAGGTCATAAACATAATCGCAACAAAGCCTGCAATCGTAGTCAAAGAGCTTGCAGAAACAGGCGAAAACGACCTTGTCAGCGCAACCACCATTGCTTCTTCCGCATCCATTCCAAGGTCGCGCTGTTGTTTATATCTTGATAGTAAAAACACGGAATAATCCATAGTCAAAGCCAGTTGAAGGATACAAGCCACGCCTTGAGTAAGATAAGAAATCTGTCCCAAAACGAGATTGGTTCCCATATTAATTAAAACGGCAACGCCTATGCAGATTAAAAATATAACCGGTTCCCACCAACTGCTTGAAGATACAATTAAAATAAGTAAAATTACCGCAGCAACTAAAATAAGCGCTTTATTTGTTTCGTTTTGAACAACGTATGCGCTGCTGTAGGTTGTTGCAGCGTTTCCGAAGAAATGGCAGTCGCCGTAGGCGTAGATTTTTTCAATAGCGTTAAGCGTACTATCGTCATAATCGGTGCCCGTAAAAGAAATTTGAAAAAGTGCGCTCTCTTCATTATAAAAAGTAGAAAGCTGAGAGCTTAATCCGCTGAAGGTGCTTATATCGAAATCAGATTCTCCGCCTCCCATAAAACTCTCGGAAAGGCTTGCTATATACGCGCGGTATTCTTCGTCGTTTGCGTATCGCTCGTCAGAATATATCGCCGAAAAGACCGTAAGCATATTGTCCGCATTTTCGGGGATAAGCGATGCTATATGTATAATATAATCAATTTGTGTAGCTTTAGGTAAATCTGAACTTGGCAAAAAAGACGACAACGAATCAAAAAGGTCGTCCAGCCAAAATACGTCATTAACGCCTTCGGTTATTTTAATCTTTTCCTTTAATTGAAGCGCTTCTTCAACCGAAACCCCCGAAAACATTGCGGAAGCGTTGCCTCCCTCTCCGAATTCCTCTTGCATTTCAGTCAATCCCTTTTTTGTATAGCTTTCAGAAGGTAAATAGGACGAAGAATCAAAATTTGTTTTTACAAAATTCATCGAGACAGCGCAAACCACTGCCGCAACAACAAATAAGATTAAAAATAATAATCTGAATTTTACGATGAATTTTGCAATAGACCTGCCGATTTTTTCCATAAATTTTATTTTACCGCTTAACTAAAGATATGTCAATTTATATATTGCGTATGCGCGAGCGAGAAAAATGCATAATATTCTTTCAATTGGACAAAATAACTAAAAAAGAGGTGATTTATGGTACCAATTATTATCGGAGCATCGCTAATGGGTTTGCCTGCAATAGTATTATTACTGGGCGGAGCAAAACGCTCGGCGAAGGATTTCAAAACAAACAGCAAACTTTTGGCTTTGTTATTTATACTTTTTATAGGTCTTGCATTTATTCCGGCTATTAATATCGGAAACGTTGTTTACCTAAATATCGGCGGAACTTTACTCATATTGACCGCGCTGTTTTATTTGCTTTTTACAAGCAAGGCGCAAAATTTATTTGTAGCGTTATTTATGATGATAGTTATAGCAGGCGTATTTTATATGATAGCAAGGCTTGTCGCTATGGCATATCCTAACAATTTCTTTGCGTATAATAATTATGTTTATGCAATAGTTGCGGGTATAGTAACATTTTTGCTTTGCAGAAATGCCAAATATTGTTTTATAATAGGTTCGTGGTCTATTTTAATTTTCGATACCGCCCTGTTTTTGACAAATTACTTTATGAGAGGCGGAGTAACTTACGCCCTCGGCGGAGCTTGGCAATACGCAAATATGGCAATCTCACTGGTTACGGCACTTACCTTAAATGAAGTTGTAAGATATGCTCTAGCTAGAAGCAAGCCCTCAAAATTAAGCTACAATTTTGAAGCGGACAGAATGAGAGACGACGACTAAAAATAAAAAAATTAAAACAAAAAGCCCTCGGAAAACCGAGGGCTTTTTTTTAGAAGTTAAAAAATAGCGGTATAACCATAGGCTGTTTTTTAGTGAGCATAGATACCGATTTTGCAATAGCTTTTCTTGCAATAACTTTTAAATCCGCAAGCGGAAGAGTGTGATAATCTAAAGAATTGATTTTCTCCATAACGGCAGTTTGGACTCCCTTTTGAACACTTTCGGATAACTCTATTCCACGACTTAGTAATGCAGGAGGTAACAGCTGTCCTTCTTCCGTGGTAAACATTGCGATAACCATTCCGTCTTCGGACAAATGTCTTCTATCGCGCAATATATCCGCGTCGACACCGTTAATCGTTTCGCCGTCAACGTATTGGACTCCCGCCTTTACTTTGCATATTTCGGACACTTTCGATTTGTCAATTTCCACCATACTGCCAAGCTCGGGAATAAAAATATTAGCTTTATATATGCCCATCGAAACCGCAATATCCGAGTGCGCTTTTAAGTGCCGGTATTCTCCGTGAACGGGAATGAAATATTTGGGCTTTACAAGCGCGAACATCGTTTTTAATTCCTCTTTCATTGCGTGACCGGATACGTGAACGTCCGCAAGCGCGTTATATATAACTGCCGCGCCAAGCTTAGTTAATTTGTTAAGAACGTTATTTATACTTCTTTCGTTACCGGGAATTGCGGATGCCGAAACGATAACAGTATCGTTTTCACCGATTTTGATTTTCGGATATTCTCCCGCCGCCATTCTTGTAAGCGCGCTGCTTTGTTCACCCTGCGAACCGGTAGCGAGTATAACAAGTTTTCCGTCGGGGATTTGATTGGTTTTATCAATTTCGACGGTGGCGTTTTGATTGTAATGAAGTTCGTTAATCTCCTTGCTTATCTCTGCAATTTTAATCATACTTCTTCCGGAAAAAGCGACTTTTCTTTCGTATTTTTTGGCTACGTCCAATATCTGCTGTATTCTGTGAATATTGGAAGCGAAGCAGGAAACTATTATTCTTTTACCGGTATTTTCAAAAAAGATATTATCAAGCGCAGCCCAAACGCTTCTTTCGCTCATCGAGTATCCCTCGCGGTCGGCGTTGGTACTGTCGCTCATCATAAGCAGTACACCCTTTGAGCCGATTTCTGCGATACGTTTTAAATCGCATAAGCGGTTGTCGATAGGTGTATAATCCAATTTAAAATCGCCCGTATGAAAAATTATGCCTTTGGGCGTATCGATAGAGAGAGCAAAAGCTCCTGCAATCGAATGTGTCATCTGTATAAATTCCACATTAAATGCGCCTGCGGAAATTACGGTTCCGCTGTTAACCTCTATCATTTGGGGAAGCTTTTCACCCTCGGGAAATTTCTCGCTCAATTTATTTTCGACTATCGCGAGAGTCATTTTTGATCCGTAAACGGGAGCTTTAATTTCTTTTAAAAGATAAGGTAGACAACCGATATGGTCCTCATGACCGTGGGTTAAAAAAATTCCTTTTAGTTTGCTTTGATTTTCCTTAATATAAGTGTAATCGGGTATTACGTAATCAATTCCCGGCGTTTCCTCCGTAGGGAAAGATAATCCGGCATCTATTAATATAAGGCTGTCATTGTATTCGAAAGCCGTCATATTTTTTCCGATTTCACCGATACCTCCGAGGAAAATCACTTTTAGTTTTTTACTCATTTGTCCTCCAAAGTTCGATTTCTTTATCGTGTTTATATAAATTTCATATTAATTATACCCTTTAAGGTAAATTTTTACAACCGAATAGAGTATTGCATTTAATAATATATTTTGATATAATTACCTTTATATATAAAGAACAAGGAAGTATTTTATGAAAAAGTCACAAGCGACCTCCGAAGGCAAAATCAGCGTAAGAAATTGGATTGTTATTTGGGTAGCAGGACTTGCCGGACAGCTTTGCTGGAACATCGAAAATCAATGGTTTAATACTTTCGTTTACGCGCGTATTGCGCCTAATCCTTCAATTATCACTTGGATGGTGGCAGTAAGCGCAATAGTTTCGACGCTTAGCACTTTTATAAGCGGCACCGGCAGCGACAGACTTGGAAAGCGCCGTCCCTTTATTGCGGTAGGCTATGTTTTTTGGGGTATTTTTACAATTATTTTCGGTCTTACAGAAATTGCGGCAAGAAACTCTCTTGCAGGAAATATTGTTGCGCTTGGAATTATGGTTGTTTTTGCAGACGCTTTTATGAGTTTTTTTGGCTCTCTTGGTAACGATGCGGGCTTCAATCCTTGGACTACGGATATCAGCAACGAAAAAAACCGCGGAGGCTTGGGTGCGGTTATCGCCGTGCAACCTGTAATTGCTACTATTATCGGTTCTTTAGGCGGTGGATTTATTATTGGAGCCTTAGGCTATCTTTGGTTCTTCGTTATTATGGGCTTATTCGTTATCGCAATAGGCGTTTATTCTTTCCTTACGATAAAAGATTCTCCCGATTTGAAGCCTAATAAGGATCCTAAGGGATATTTTCATCAATTTGCGCAAGCTTTCAATTTTAAGCTTTTAATTGAAAACAAGCTTTTGCTTCTTGTGCTTTTGATTTTTGCCGTGTTTTTTATCAGTTTTAACGTTTATTTTCCGCATATATTGAATTTCTTTATTTATTCTTACGGTTACGACGAAGGTATGGCGGGCGTTTTGCTCGGCGTAGGACTTGTCGTTGCGATACCCTTCACTTTCCTTGCCGGAAAATTTATTAACAAAGGGAAATTCGTGCCCGTTATATCGCTTGCCCTTATCGCTAATATTTTAGGTCTTTTTATAATGACTCTTACAAAATACGCCGAAGGTACTATGCTTACCGTCGTGATTATTATTGCAACGTTTTTTGTAGGCACGGGATATATGGTTATTTATCAAAGCTTAATGATTTGGGCAAAAAATCTTTATCCCGAAAGTCAACGCGGTCAGCTTGAAGGCGTGCGGCTTTTCTTCTACGTCTGCGTCCCGATGGTTTTGGGACCGGCAATAGCAAACCCCGTAATAGAAAAACTCGGCAAAGCCATTACAATCGAATACGAAAGCGGTTCGGTTGCGGGTTTTGCGCCGTCTGCCGAACTTTTCTATGTAGCAATTGCTGTAGCAGTATTGACATTTATACCTATATATTTAGCATATAGATACACAAAGAAATCTTCAAAAAATAATGTAACAATAGAAAAATAAGAAAATAAATTTTATTTATGGTATCGCTTTGGCGATTAAAGAGGGAAAATGAGTGATAATTTGACAACCGTTTTAGAAAACAACGCTGAAATAAATGCGGGCCTTTCGACCATAGAGGTACAAGAGCGAATAAAAAATGGACTGATAAACGGAGATAAATCGGTAAAAACCAAAAGCTATTTTGAGATTTTTTCAACGAACACCTTTACTTTTTTCAATTTTTTGTTTACCGTTTTTGCTATTATTTTGCTTGCTATAGGCGTTCCGGTTTCAAAAATATTTTTTTACGGTCCGGTTTTAATTAACTGGATTTTCGGAATTTTTCAAGAAATACGAGCAAAAAAAACCATGGATAAGCTTTCACTTATCTCTGCTCCCAAGGTTTCTGCCTTGCGAGACGGTAAAATTTCGGAAATAGCCATTAAAGACATCGTGCTTGACGACGTTGTATTTCTCGATTCAGGTCATCAAATATGCGCCGACTCAGTAATACTTGACGGAGAGCTTGAAGTTAACGAATCGTTAATTACAGGCGAACAAGATCCGATAGTTAAACATAAAGGAGACGAACTTTTATCCGGAAGCTTCGTAATAAGCGGTAAAGCGCACGTAAAGGTTATACATATAGGCGAAGATAACTACGCGACAAAAATTTCAAACGGCGCAAAATATATCAAGAAAAACACTTCGGTTATATTAAAAGCCCTAAATAAGCTCATTCGGTTTATGGCAGTAGTAATTATGCCTATCGGCACCCTGTTGTTTTTAAGAAAATACCTTATCGACGACGTTTATTACGTAGAAGCAATAAGTAAAACGATCGGCACTTTGGTAGGAATGATTCCCGCAGGTCTTGTTGCTTTAACTTCCGCTGTTTTTTGTGTCAGCGTTATTAGGATTTCAAAAAATAATACCTTGGCGCAGGATCTTTACTGTATCGAAACTCTTGCGCGGGTTGATACCCTTTGTTTGGATAAAACGGGAACCATAACCGAAGGCGTTATGGAAGTAACGGACGTCGCTCCCGACGAAAGCATTTCAAAAGAAAAGTTAACTCAGTTAATTAAAGATTTAGTCAGCGCGATAGACGATAACAACCCCACCGCAGTTGCCCTGAAAAATTATACCGAGGCAATCAGCGTTGATAAAAAGCCCTCCTCGGTTATACCTTTTGCATCCCAAAGAAAATGGAGCGGAGCAAATTTTACAGACGGTACAAGCGCAGTGCTTGGCGCAATGGAATTCGTATTTTCCAAAGATAAGAAAAAATACGAAAAAACCACTTTTGAATATTCTCAAAAAGGATACAGAGTTATGGTTGTAGGCTTTTCAACCGAACCGATTGTAAATAATAAATTGCCCGACAACCTGAAGTTTAAAGGATACATACTTCTTGCGGACAAAATCAGAGCCGAAGCGCCCCAAACCCTAAAGTATTTTGCCGAGCAAGGCGTTACTATTAAAATCATTTCGGGCGATAATCCCATTACCGTTAAAGCCGTTGCAGAAAGAGCGGGCGTAAAAGATTACGATAATTACGTTGACGCTTCAACCTTAATAAGCGAAGAAGCGCTAAGGGAGGCCGCCGAAAAATATACCATATTCGGAAGAGTAACCCCCGATCAAAAAATCGCTCTTATCAAAGCGCTAAAAGCAAAAGGTCATACGGTAGGTATGACGGGCGACGGCGTTAACGACGTTTTAGCATTAAAAGAAGCGGATTGCTCGGTTGCTATGGCTGCGGGAAGCGCAGCTGCCAAAAACGTTGCGCAACTGGTTCTTCTTGACAGCAATTTTGCATCAATGCCGAAAATCGTTGCCGAAGGCAGAAGAAGCGTAAACAACCTTGAAAGGTCGGCTTCTTTGTTTTTAATTAAAACGATGTATTCTACCTTTATCGCAGTACTGTTTTTATTTATCAGCACGATTCCGCCCTTTGAAGCAAACCACCTTACGTTTATAGGCGGAGTAACTATCGGTATGCCCTCTTTTATTCTCGCTCTTGAAAAAAACAACAAACGCATAGAAGGACAGTTTTTACCTCGCGCGGTATCGGGCGCGATTCCAAGCGCGTTTACTATTATAGTAAATATATTGGCTCTTGTTGTTTTCGCAATGGTATTTGATAGTACTACCGAACAGTTTTCCACTATGGCTCTTATTCTTACCGCTGTTCCCGGCTTCATTTATTTGTTTAAATTGTGTCATCCTTGGACGGGAATAAGGGTTACCTTGTTTCTTGTTATGATATCCCTTTTCACGGGAGGTATGCTTTTATCGTTTATGCCTATTGTTCAAAAGCTGTTTTCGCTGCCGAATATTTGGAGGCCTGACGGCATAACTAAAGTAATGGCCGGACTTATCATACCTTTATCCCTTATCGATATACCTGTATTTATCGGATTTTTCTATATGGTAGAATCTCTTAAAAAACACGAAACGATTGAGCATTTTTTCGAAAAAGCAGAAAAAATTACAGATCAATCAATTGAAAAAAGAAAGCAATTTACCGAATTGTTTAAGAAAAAATAACATAGAAACCCGCTTATAAAGCGGGTTTTATTAAATAATTTAAAAATAATTTTTTATTCCCTATTAATTAATAAATCCTGATTTTTTATTATCTTTTACCGACTCACCTTTTAATTTAGCGGGAAATAGTATGTATTATGCAAGTAGGCTTGTAAATAAAAAATCAGGAGTTTTTATGAAAAAGAAAATCATAGTCATTTTACTTACTATTTCGATAATCGTTTTAAGTGTATTTTCCTTTACGTCGTGTACAAAAGCCAACAGTGACAGTAACGTCATAAAACTAAACGAAGTAACCCATTCGGTGTTCTATGCGCCTATGTACGTTGCGATGGAACTCGGATACTTTGCCGATGAAGGATTAACTATCGAACTTACTAACGGAGGCGGAGCGGATAACGTAATGACAGCGGTGCTTTCAGGTCAATCGGATATAGGTTTTTGCGGTGCCGAAGCAGCGATCTATGTAAATTTACAGAACTCCACCAACAGTCCCGTCATTTTCGGTCAATTAACCAATAGGGACGGCTCGTTTATAGTAGGAAGAACAGACGAACCGGATTTTGAATGGAGCGATCTTATCGATAAAGAAATTTTGGTCGGACGTACGGGCGGCGTGCCTGCGATGTGTATCGAATACGTACTAGCGCAGCACAGCATTGTTGACGGCGTTAACGTAACCTTCAATTACGACGTCAGTTTTGCTTTAATGGCAGCGGCTTTTGAAGGCGGAACGGGCGATTACTGCACTATGTTCGAGCCTGTCGCAAGCACTTTTGAAGAGCAAGGAAAAGGTTATATCGTAGCATCGGTCGGCGCAGAAAGCGGAAATCTTCCTTATACCTGCTATATGGCAAAAAAGAGCTATCTTGAGAAAAATGGAACAAAAGTCGAAAAATTTATGCGCGCGATAACCAAAGGTATCGACTACGTTATAGATAACGATGCGCAGGCGGTTGCCGAGGCAATATCCGGACAATTCCCGACAAACGACGTTGCGCTTCTTGCTAACGCTGTACAAAACTATAAAGATATCGGAGCGTACAAAGCCTCTCCCGTAATGCTTGAAGAGGATTTTGAACATCTTCTCGACATAATTATCGGCGCAGGAATTATCACCGAAAGAGCGGAGTTTTCTGAAGTCGTAGACAATACCATAGCTAACAAACTTGCAAACGAAATATTATAATGGATATCCTTAAGTTCGACAACGTTTCTTTAACATACCATAGCAAGGAAGGCGAAACCGAAGCCCTCCGCAACCTCTCTTTTACGGTTGCGGAGGGAGATTTTGTGGGCATCGTCGGACCTTCCGGCTGTGGAAAGACAACTATTCTTTCTTTGGTTTCGGGATTGCTTATACCGTCTTCGGGAACAGTAAAAATCGAAGGTGAGGACGCGGTGAAATGCAAAGGCAAAACAGCTTATATGCTTCAGCGCGACCAGTTGTTCGATTGGAGAAGCGTTATAAAGAACGTTACTTTAAGCTTGGAAATTCAAAAATCGTTAAGAAAAGATACCTACGACTACGCAGTCAAACTTTTAAATCAATACGGTCTTGGCGAATTTATAAAAAAACGTCCGCATGAACTGTCGGGAGGTATGCGCCAAAGGGTAGCGCTTATAAGAACGCTTGTAACCTCTCCCAAATTACTGCTCCTTGACGAGCCTTTTTCCTCGCTCGATTATCAAACTAGGCTTAATGTTTGCGATGACGTTTATTCGATTATAAAAGACCAAAAGAAGACTGCTGTTTTGATAACTCACGACATATCGGAAGCTATTTCTATGTGCGATCAGGTTATAGTATTATCCGCGCGGCCGGCTTATGTAAAAGCTAATTACAAAATCAATTTTCCCGTGGGTTTTTCCCCGCTTGAGAGAAGAGAAGCGCCGGGCTTTGCCAAATACTTTGAAAAAATATGGAAGGATTTATCGGATGAAAAAACAACGCAATCTGTCAATAGAACATAAAAAGTATTTAAACTCTCTTTTATACCGTTCTGTTACAGTCAAAATTATACAATTCGGAATACTTGCTTTGGTATTTACACTTTGGGAAGTGGCTGCAATTAAAGGCTGGATAGATCCCTTCCTTATGAGCAGTCCCTCAAGGGTATGGAAAACCATTTGTACCCTCTACAATAGCGGAGAGTTGTTTTTTCATATAAAGACCACTTTAATTGAAACCGTTTTAGGTTTTACTCTTGCCTCGGTAATCGGATTTATTATCGCTGTACTTCTTTGGAGCAGCGAAATAGCTAAACGTGTTTTCGATCCCTATCTTGTTACCCTTAATGCTCTACCCAAAATCGCGCTGGGTCCGATAATCATTATCTGGGCAGGCGCGGGAATGGGCGCAATTATCACTATGGCGGTACTGATATCCGTTATCATAATGATAATAAATATGCTTACAGGGTTTATATCCACTGATTCCGAAAAAATGCTTTTACTAAAATCAATGGGGGCTAACCGCGCTCAGATATTTTTTAAACTAGTTATGCCCAGTAACGTTCCGACGCTTTTGTCTACCCTAAAAATAAACTTGGGAATGGCTTGGGTAGGCACAATTATGGGAGAATACTTGGTATCCAGAGCAGGTATAGGATATTTAATTGTTTACGGAGGACAAGTTTTCCAGCTAGACCTCGTTATGACAAACACTATCGTTTTACTGATTGTCGCGGGGCTTATGTACTATATGCTTGCTTTAATCGAAAAACTGATTTTGCGCTTTAGAGGATAAATCATAAGAAGATAAGTTATTCCATACGATACTATGTGAAGTTTTTTGAAAGTATAAAAATATCCGCTTTGTTTATCGGCACGATTATCGGAGCCGGCTTTATGAGCGGAAAAGAAATAATCGTTTTTTTTAAAGACTCGGGAATATTCAGCGTTATTGTATCCGGAGTTTTTTGCGCTTTTGCTATTTACGTTTTCTTATCCTTGGGTAAAATTTCAAAAGGAGATATTGTTTCGTTTGTTTTTAAAAAATATTCCAAAATTGCGGATTTGGTAACCCGAATTTCATATTTTATCGTATATGCTACTATGCTTGCAGGGGCTGACGAAATAGTAATTACTACATTGAATTTTCCTTTTGCCGCGCTGATTTTAGCGGTCTCATCCTACGCTATATTAAAAGCAAACGGAATGAAAATTTTAAACGTAATATGTATTCCTTTTCTGCTTATCATAACGGTTTGGATTTTTTCAGTATCCGACACTCCGCCCATACAGGGAGAAATAAAAATAATATATCCGATTTTATATTTGATGATGAATATGCTTCTCGGCGGGCACACCGTTTCTTGTTTTGCGCAAAATTTAAATAGAAGCCAAATTATTTTTTCTTCCCTGCTTTCGGGAACACTTTTCTCTCTTCTCGTTTATTTCGTTTTTAGGTGCGCATACCCCTTTTCAGCTGATTCAATGCCGTTTATTAGCGCAGCATACTCTGTTAATCTGTCCGCTTATTCGGTTATCGGTTTATTAGTTGCGATTATTACGACAATGTGCTCCTCTCTTGCTCTTCTTCTTTTAAAAAGAAAAAAAACGCCGGACTTTCTACTAGTCACAGCGCTTGCTTATCTTTTATCTTTATTGGGCTTTTCCTCTTTGGTAACCTATCTTTATCCTGTAGTCAGCTATTTAGGAATTGCGTTTTTTGTGCTTTGCCTTGCTGTTTTTCTTAACTTTAAAAGGAAGAATTTTTGCCTTAATCAAAACAAGAATAACCGCGGTGACGACACCTGCCGAACCAAGGCAGATTATAAGAATCCAATACCATTCTAGCTCTTTTTTATTATCGGTATTATCTTCGTTCCCAATAAATTCTCCGCCGTAGATAACGCGGTTAAACATCGGATCGGTTACTCCGTCAGCTTCGATAGAACCGACTAGGTTTGCGCTATTTTCCAAATCGTAATTGCAGGATATAATCAAATACTTCGTAAACTCGTTTATATTGAAATCGTAATAAACTTGACCGTTTACGCTTCTTCTGTTCGTAGTTAAAATTGTCATTTCCCCGTTTTGTTTATTGTATCTTGCAACGTATGTAAAATCTTTTACACTGCTATCAGAGATAATAGGTAGATATACCGAAAGCTTCTTATCTTTTGCCATAACTCCGCAAGCTGTATCGCCCGAAGTGAAATGAATCAAATCAAGCCCAATATCCACCGCATAAACGCTCAAATCTTTAACTGCTATACGTTTCCCTGCAAAATTATAAACTCCGTTTGTAAAGGACTCTTTAAGAGTATCAATATTAACAGGAAGGCTTCCGCTTTCGATTTTAAATTTAAAATCGTAGCCGTCAATATAATTAGTTAAAATTTCCGATGTAAGTCCCACCGTGTTATAAACTTTTTCCGTGGTGTTAATGCCCTCGAGCGATATAGTTGGCGCAAGCGATACAGCTTTATGCAAAGCGTAATTAACCGTAATAGATACGTTACTGCCCTTTACTATAAATGTGTTTTCAACTAAAGATACGCTACTTGCGCTAACGGATATAAATTCATAATTTTCAGCGGGTGCGGTTTTTATTGTAACCGTTTCTCCAACGTAGCAAGTCAGTTTGCCATCCGTAGATTTAACGGTTTCATTATATCTCGTAACTTCAAGCCAGCTTATGCAATCTTCACTTCCTCCTGCGCTTAATATACTTGCGGTAAGAGCAACCTTTTCGGTGGTAAAGTGAACGGTAACAGGATTGGATTCAAGATAAAAATACCATCCGTATACACTTGTGGTAAAGTAATTCTTTTGTCTGTTTTCATCGTTATCCTTTATAAAGTAAGGAGCGGATAAAAATTTATAACCGGGCGCGGGCTTAAGATAAATCGGCTTTGCCTGATCCCAAGGATAATCCGAAGACACGTAATTTTCGCTTTCGCCGGTTTTTAATAAATAAGCCGTATTCGCTTTCCCTGCAAGCTCGTTTAAGGTAACCCTATATTTTATGTTAAGTAAATTGCCTACCGTAATTTCTGCATTCCCTTGAGTCATAATTACGCTTACTCCGGCATCGTGATTATAAATTCCGTCCTCGTCGCTTTGGTATAAATAGTATAACGAACGCTTAAGGTTTGCGCACATTTCGGTGTTCTCAATATAATATTTAATTGAATCTTTTACATAAATTTTATATGTAAGACTATCTCCGAAATATGCGGAAAAAGTTTTTCCCGCTATCGCTTCGGATAATTTAAAAACTGGTTTTGGTGTATAATCGTTATTTACGATTTCGATATCGTAAGCATCTAAAATTCCTTCGCCCGAAATAGTGTCTCCGAAAGTTATTTCATACGCAATTTTTTCAAAAACGGGCTTAATCTCCACGTCCTCGTCGCCCATTGTAAAAGTGTAGGTTACAGAGCCGTCGCCCTTCCTTTCAAAAAAGCTTGCGGAACCTGTTTCAAACTCAAATATATTTACCGTGGAGCTATTTGTCATTTTAATCAAACTGCTTACTACGAAACCTTTATGCTCTAAAGTCATCAGAGGATAAACGGTAAGCATCACGCTTTCGCCGCTATAAGCAATACTTGATGTGTTTTTAATGGAAAAACCGCTTTTTTCGGTATCTAAATGCCCAAGGTCGTCAGGGGTTAATGAAAGGTAATTACCGTAAACGGCTTCAAGCGATAAATCGTTTGCTACCATAGTAAACGTCGCCTTTCCTTCGTTATTAAAAAACACTTCGGAAGGTCCGCCCCTTAATGAATAAATGTTTTTAGTTCCACGCTTTATGGCGGTAACCGTTACGACCTCGTCTTTAAACAGTCTAAGATTAAGGTTTTGTCCCAGATCGGTAATTAAACCGCCATAGCTAACCTTAACATTAATGTCAAAATCGGAAATGGTTAAATTCTCGATTTGAGCGCTATATACGTTACTGTCCGTGCCGTCGGGGAAAAGTTGAATTAGATATTCGCCCTCATAAAAAACGGAATTTTGAAGCATAGCCTGATCGATAACAAAGCTAATTGTAAACTGTTCTCCGGAGGCTTCCGAAGTGCCACGGCTAACGTCCTTATAGTGATTTCCGTCTTTATCGTTTACGCTGAACTTAAAAACAGGACAACGCGCTATAATTTCGATTCGGGCTTGAAATGTTCCGTTGCCATTATCGGTTATGCTTATTTTTTCGGTGGTATCAGGGTTTTTTGCAACGCTGACGTAGTCGTTGCCGTTGAAAATTATTTCTATAGTGTAAATATCTGCATCTGCATTTTTGATTATAGGAAAGCTTAGCGAAAAAATTCCCGCAGTTAAAGCAAGTAAAATTAAAATAATAAATAAAGCTTTCTTCATAATAAGAAAACAAGGCGAAAGCCTTGTTTATTTTTGGTATTACTTAACAAATATGCTTATACATATAGTTAATATAGTAGGGAAGCACCAGTCCCGGCTCCTCTAGATTTTTGTTCCAACGTTTTACCCATTCTAGGGAAAGATAGCCGTCGTAGCAGATCTTTTTCAGTCCGTCAATAGCTTCCTCGACAGGAAGAGTACCCTTTCCAAGCAGTCGGTAAACGATATTCCCGTCCACAACTTCGCTGTCTTTTAAATGGACGTATTTTATAAATTTACCGATATTTTTTAAAGTAGTGGAAACATCTTCGCCGTTAAATCTTACGGGATGGTTAATATCCCAAAGCACTCCGATATTTTTTTCTCCTATGCTTTCCATAAACTCTTTAAGAGCGAGAGTATCCGCAAAAATACCATTTGTTTCCATAATGGGAGTAACGCCTTTCTTTTCACCGTATACAGCTAGTTTTTTATAAAGCCTTTTTGCTTGTTCCTTGTCACATTGGTCGGGAAAAGGATTGCCGGTAGGCATAACCCTTACATATTTAACTTTCAGTTTTTCTGCTAGGTCAATATACGCCTTCGCTTCGGTATCGGCTTTTTCTTCGCTGCCTTTTGCGCCAAGGCATGCTCCGCTTGTCAAGCAGGATATTTCAAGTCTACCTTCCGCCAGCTTTTTTACTGTATTTTCTATTGTATCATCTGAAAATAAGGGAATGTTGGGAGCGTAAATCTCTCCTTTAATTCCGCGGATTTCTATCCCTTGATAACCAAGGTCCTTTGCCGCAGCGAAAATATCGCGGTAAAAATCCCAATCGGGACAAGAAATAGTTGAAAATGCAAGTTTCATATTTCCTCCTTATGCCGTTTCGATACAGGCGTCGCTGTTTAATTTAAACATCTCTATCGCCATTTCTCTTAATTTGAATTTTTGGATCTTTCCGCTTGCCGTGGTCGGGAAGGAATCCATAAAAATAACGTATTTGGGTATCTTATGTCTTGCCATATTAGCTTTAACGTATTCAATCACTTCTTCTTCCGTGAGGGTTTCGCCTTTTTTTACGATAACGCAAGCTGCAACTTCCTCGCCGAAACGCTTGGAAGGAACGCCTATTACTTGAACGTCGCTGACTTTAGGATGAGTATACAAAAATTCCTCGATTTCTTTGGGATAAATGTTTTCTCCACCCCTTATTATCATATCCTTAATTCTTCCGACAACCTTGTAGTAGCCGTCTTCGTCAACCGTGCAAAGGTCCCCAAAATGGAGCCATCCGTCTTTATCCACGGTTTGCGCGGTAGCTTCGGGCATTTTATAATATCCGCGCATAATGTTGTAGCCTCTTGCGCAAAATTCGCCAGCCCTGTGCGGGCCTAAAGTTTCGCCTGTATCGGGATCTACGATTTTACATTCCACCCCGGGGAAAGCTTTTCCTACCGTATTGACACGTCTTTCCAAGGTATCCTCAGTAGTTGTCATAGTACAGCCGGGAGAAGCCTCGGTTTGACCGAAAACGATAACTATTTCGCTCATTCCCATTTCTTTATTCACTTGCTCCATAACCTTTATCGGACACGGAGAACCTGCCATAATTCCTGTTCTTAAATTAAAACGGAATTTCTTGAAATCGGGATGCTCAAGCATTGATATAAACATAGTCGGCACACCATGACAGGCAGTGCATTTTTCGCTGTCAAGCGCTTCCATAACTTTAAGCGGATGGAACGTATCAATAGGAACCATACTCGTTGCGTGCGTAAGACAAGCCATCATAGCCAAGGTTAATCCAAAACAATGGAAAAACGGCACTACGATTAAAAGTTTGTCATCTTTAGTAAAATTCATAGACGAGCCTATGGTGTCGCCGTTATTAATTATGTTGTAGTGCGTAAGCATAACGCCTTTAGGAAAACCCGTCGTTCCGCTTGTATAAAGAATGCTTACTATATCTTCCTCGGTAACTGAATTAAAAATCGCATCGTATTCTTCGTCGGGAATATCCTGCCCCAAAGTTTTCAGATATTCAAAATTCAACATGCCTTTCGGAGTATTTTCTCCCCCGAAAATGACGTTTTTCAGCCTTGGGAAGCGTGCAGTTTTGACAAAACCGTCAACTTGTGTGTTGTTAATTTCCGGAACAAGCTCTCTAAAAATTTCTATGTAATCGATATTTTTAAAACCGCTGACCATTACAAGGGCTTTGCTGTCTGATTGTCTTAAAAGATATTCCAGTTCGAAAGCGCGGTAATTTGTGTTAACGGTAACCAGTACGCAACCGATATTTGCAGCGGCAAACATCGTAAGGAACCATTCGGGGACGTTATTTGCCCATATTGCTATATGGTCGCCCTTTTTAAATCCTAATTTTAAAAATCCCTTTGCAATTTGTCTCGATTCCTGATAAAGAGTACTCCAAGTCCTAATGTAATCTCTATCGGTATATTTAACCGCTTCCCTGTCAGGGTAGGTTTTATTAAGGTCAAATAAAATCTGTCCTAAAGTCTTATTAATCATAAAAACTCCTAATTCTTAATGCTCACGTTTAAAAAGATAGAAAGGTCAAACGCCGACCAAGGCGTTTCCTCCTCCGGGGGGAATACACGAAATACTAATTTTTCGCCTGTTACAGGATGAGGAAAACGTAGTTCAACCGCCCAAAGGGCGAGCTTATAGCCCTCAGGCGTTTTACCTTTCCCATAACGTATATCCCCAAAAATCGGAGTTCCGATCGTCGCCATTTGAACGCGCGCTTGATGACTTCTTCCTGTAAGCAAACGAATATCCACAAGGGCTAACCCATTTTTGTCCGCAAGAACGTTATATTCAAGTTCTGCCTTTTTAGCGCCTTCGGTAGTGGCAGGCACCACCATAACGTTATTTTTATTTGGATTTTTCAAAAGATAATTGACCAAAGTTTTTTGATTTTCTCTGGGACGTCCGCAAACCACCGCAAAGTATTTCTTTTCAAATTCGCCTTCTTCCATACTCTTTTGAAGCCTGCCTGCCGCTTTGGTCGTTTTTGCAAACACCATAACTCCGCCGGTTGGTCTGTCAAGTCTGTGAACAAGCCCTAAAAACGCTTCTCCGCTTTTGTTGTAGGTCACTCTCAAGTATTCTTTTAGAAGGCGCAATAAATCCATATCGCCTGATTCGTCCTCGCAAACAGGTAGGTTTTGAGGCTTTACAACGACGAGTATATGGTTATCTTCGTAAACTATATTTATATCTTCGTAAGTTATCATAGTAATTATAATAAAATTATTAACGGTTAATTGTCAAATAAATACTTCCCTTAAAGTGTAGCCGGTTAAAAAATACTCCAGGCGGAGCAGCCGCAAGGCATATCTATGCCTTCTTCGGTAGGAATACCAATTTCGTCAGCATCCGTTTTTCCCCTTTTAGATAAAGCCAGCTCTAAGATGTTTTTCATAACGGTAGGCTGAAGCCCCGTTGTATAGCTGTTGATAAGATAAAAAAGCGGATTATCGCTTAAAACTTCATCGGTAAGTTTAACTAAATCATATATTTTTTCTTCAAGCTTCCACATTTCACCCTTGGGACCTCTCCCGTAGCTTGGAGGATCCATAATAATTGCGTCGTAACGGTTGCCCCTTCTGATCTCTCTTTCTACAAATTTTATGCAGTCGTCAACGATAAACCTAACCGAAGCGTCGGACAACCCCGAAAGCTTCACGTTTTCGCCTGCGGTAAGACACATCGCTTTTGCCGCGTCAACGTGGCAAACGCTTGCCCCTGCCCAGAGGCATGCAAGAGTCGCTCCGCCTGTGTACGCAAACAAATTAAGGACTTTTATCGGTCTTTTCGCATTAGTTATAAGGTCAATCATTCGCGCCCAATTTACCGCCTGTTCGGGAAAAACTCCAATGTGTTTAAAGCCCATAAGGCGAGTATTAAACTTTAAATTGCGCCAAGAGAGCACCATATTTTCCGGAACGTTTTTATAAAACTTCCATTCTCCTCCGCCGCTTGCGCTTCTCATATAAACCGCGCTTAAATCTTTTCTATCAAATAATTCGTCAGCGTTACCCCAAATAATCTGCGGATCAGGCCGTAAAATTAAGTGACCGGAGACGTTTTCAAGTTTCATTCCGCCTGCGGTCTTTAAGATTTTATAATTTTTCCATTCACTATAAAATCTTAAAGACCGCAGGCGGAATGAAACTAAAAAACGTCTCCGGTCAC
>LAHS01000230.1_pt1 | contig 32499 bp, 25 predicted proteins | sample 329651 | NCBI WGS metagenome assembly LAHS01 (sample SAMN03275699, study PRJNA271635) | activated sludge metagenome | isolation source: sample C-1 Sludge from hydrolytic chamber (first chamber) of Anaerobic...
CAAAATAAAAAATGTTTTATAAAATCCGACAGGGCAAACGAAAAGGGCGGCCCTTTCGGACCGCCCTCTATCGTCAAGTTAGGTGATTACGTCTTCGGTATTCATCAAACATGACTTTAATCCCAACGCAATCTCCGACAAGGTAGATTGAGTTCGGATATAGACCGTTTGGTGGACCTGACGAGGATCGAACTCGCTACCTCCTCGTTGCGAACGAGACGCTCTCCCAAATGAGCTACAGGCCCAGCGGATAAGATTTTACCAGCATTGCCCTTTTCTTTCAATAAAGATTAAAGATACTTGAGAATGACCCGGTAGGCTTCGACAAGCTTAGCTAAGGATAAGGAAGCATTGGCGGCACTGGAGCTGGGAAGGGCAATGCTGCCCTTGCCGACATACGTCTCATAAAGCTGATGGGCGGTGCTTCCGGTCGTGAAGATAGCCTGAATCCGTGCCGTCTTCAGGATTGGCGTGAAATCATTGACGATCACATTCTTGATGGTGCTGTCGCTTGAGGCATGGATATCGCACTCCGAGATGACATCAAACAAAGCGATATGATGCCTCGCCAAAAAGGCTTTCCGGTTCTCCGTCCCGATGGGTTCACTCTCCGTAAACAAGAGGGCCAGTACCTTGAAGAACCGGTTCGTCGGATAAGCAAAGTAGAACCCCGCCTTCCGGCTGCCGGCACTGGGAAAGGAACCCAGGATCAGGATCCGGGAGTCGGCATCATAGAAGGGGGCGATGCTCTGATGATTCAGATGCTGATAGGAAAGCTCTTTGGTCATGTCTTTATGATACTCCTCTTTCCGGGAAAAATAAGAAGAGTGCTTGCCGTATCCTTTATAATAGAAGGTATGAAAGTCCTTTTGCTTCCCAATGCCTTCAAAGGCATCGCTACCAGTTGTGAAGTCAGTCAGCTGCTGACCCGTCTTTTAAAGGGACAGCCGGAGCTGACTCTCACCGCCTTTCCCTTCAGTGACGGCGGTGACGGAACCTTAGCAAGCTATGCCGCGCTTTATGGCAAGGCTGTCCAGCGGAAGACCGCTCTTGTCCAAGGCCCGGATCCGGGTCAGAAAGTAAAAGCACCCCATCTCATTTATCAAAAGACGGCAGTCATCGAAACCGCCAAAATCTGTGGGCTTGCCTTATCTCATCATCCCAACCCGATGGTCACGGCAACCTACGGCATCGGTCAGCTGGTTCAAAAGATATTGGCTCAGGATGTTCAGACCCTGATCTTAGGCCTCGGAGGCTCAAGCACCAACGATGCCGGTAGCGGCATGCTGGCGGCCTTAGGCTATCAGTTCTTGGATAAGAATAACCAGCCGTTCATCCCCACCGGAGGAACCTTGATTAAGGTCGTCCGGATTGAGAAAGGCCCTGCTTTCAACCCGAAGCTATCCTCTTTGAAAGTCATCCTTTTAAGTGACGTCACCAATCCTCTTTTAGGTCCCAGAGGAGCCACGGCTACCTTTGCTCCTCAGAAAGGAGCCAAGCCCGAAGATCTGCCGCTCCTGGAAGAAGGCATGAGACATTTTTCATCCTTGATAACCCAAGGAATCGGCCGGGATGAGACGAAAACACCTGGCAGCGGTGCCGCCGGCGGGTTAGGTTTTGCCGGTCTCACCTTGCTCAACGGAACCCTCCTCTCCGGAGCCTCCTACTTCCTTCGTCAGCCTCGCTTACAGGAAGCGATGGCAGCCGCCGATGTCATCGTGACAGGAGAAGGCCATCTCGACTCTCAGACTCTCCAGGGCAAAGGCATCGATGTCCTCTTAGCCACGCTGGCCTCTCACCCGGAGAAGAAACCCAAAGTGCTGGTTCTTGGCGGAAGAGTCGACAAAGAGGTCATCGACGCCCTCCATCAGAAAGGGGCTGACGCCGTCCTTGAAGTCGGCGTCGACTTAAGCCGGATTCCTAAGGAAAAGCAGAAGGCCGTGGCAACCCGGGCCTTTAAGAAAGCCATCCAGGCCTACCTGGAAAGCGATTTTTCGCTGTTCAAAGGCAATAAGGCCTCGCCGATTTGTTAGAATAGTAGGGTTAGGAAGAAGGAAAAAGCATGGAAAACGATCATGAGTCCTATGTGTCTCCCTTAGCTACCCGTTATGCTTCCAAGGAGATGTCGTCTCTTTTTGGCGAACAGCATAAATTTGAAACCTTCCGGAAACTGTGGATCATCCTTGCCGAAAGCGAGAAAGAATGCGGCTTAGCCATCAGCGATGAGCAGATTGCTGAACTGAAGGCTCATGCCAGGGATATCAACTATGACGTGGCCAGCAAAAAGGAAGCCGAGATCCGCCATGATGTGATGGCCCAGATCTATGCCTATGGGATCCAATGTCCGAAAGCCAAAGGCATCATCCATCTCGGAGCCACCTCCTGCTATGTCGATGACAACACCGATATCCTGATCTTAAGGGATGCCAGCAACCTCCTCTTAGCCAAAGCCAGTCAGGTTCTCTTTAACCTCAAGGGCTTTGCCTTGAAGTACAAGGGTCTTCCTACCCTGGGCTACACCCACCTTCAGCCGGCGCAGCTGACGACCGTCGGCAAACGGGCCTGCCTCTGGATGAATGAGCTCTGCATGGATATGGCTAATCTCAGCTATCAGCTTTCCGTCCTCAAGCCGCGCGGCATCAAAGGCGCGACCGGCACCCAGGCCTCCTTCCTGGATCTCTTCAACGGGGATAAAGCCAAGGTAAAGAAGCTCGACAGGCTGGTGACCAAAGCCATGGGATTTACATCCTCCGTTCCGGTCTCCGGTCAGACCTACTCCCGGAAAACGGATGCCTATCTTCTCGACTGTCTGGCTGGTTTTGCCAGCACGCTTTATAAATTCAGCGATGATCTTCGGCTGTTGCAGTCCTTCCAGGAAATCGAGGAGCCCTTTGAGAAGGCTCAGGTCGGTTCCTCGGCCATGCCCTATAAGCGCAACCCGATGCGGGCTGAGCGGATGTCGGGCTTAGCCCGGTATGTGATGGTGGAAAGCCTGAATCCTCTTTTAACCAGTGCCAGTCAGTTCTTTGAACGGACCCTGGATGACTCCGCCAACCGGCGGCTTTCCTTATCCGAAAGCTTCTTAGCAACGGATGCTCTCCTCAATCTTGCCATCAACATCACGGATGGACTGGTCGTCAACAGGAAAGTCATTGCCAAACGGGTAGCGGATAACCTCCCCTTCATGGCCAGTGAGAACATCCTGATGGAAGCCGTCAAGAAAGGCAAAGACCGGCAGGAAATCCATGAGATCTTAAGAGAATATGCCCAGCAGAGCGGCGATGAGGTCAAGCAAGGCCTTCCCAATACGTTCTTAGACAAGGTCCTGGCCGATAAGCGTATCGGCCTGACTTCAAAGGAACTTGCCGTGATCCTGGATCCGATCCGTTTCACCGGCTTAGCCAGTGACCAGACCACGGAGTTCATCCAGACCGTCGTCAATCCCCTGCTGAAGAAATACCATAAGCAAAACCTGCATGAGGAGCTAAGTCTCTAACATCATGACGTTTCTCGCCAAAGTCCTGATTGGACGGTCGGTTGTCTCCTTAGACCGTCCTTTCACTTACCTCACCGAGGATGATTCCATCAAGGCCGGTATGCGGGTCTTGGTGTCTTTCGGCAGCTCTCAGTCCACCATCGGGTTTGTCTTGGAGGATCCCCTCCCCTTAACCCAATCCGTGGAAGACTACGAGAAAGCAAACGGCATCCATTTAAGCCGCATTCATACCAAACTCGATCAGGATCCCCTCCTGACGCCGGCTCTCTTAACGTTAGCCAAAGAGGTCGGCCAGTATTACAAAGCCGACCAGATCCAGGTGCTCTCCGCCTTCCTGCCGCCGTCCCTGAAACCGAAGAACTCCTCCCTGAAGAAGCCTCAGGGCAAGACAGCCACCTTTGCCTTGGCCAAAGACATCACCGGTCTTCTCTTATCCAAGAATGAGAAGGCTCTTTATGCAAAGATTGCCAAGGAGCCTAACGGCATCCGTACCGTCCATATCAGTGCCAAAGCCTCCTTAGCCAAGCTGGTCAGCAAACAGGCCGTGGAACTGAAGGAAGTCCCGGTCTACCGGATTCCGGAGTTTGAAGCCCAGGCTCCGAGAACCATTGAGCTGACTAAGGATCAGCAGGCTGTTCATGATGCCGTCCTTAACGGCACGAAATCGGTCTATCTGCTTCAAGGCGTCACCGGCAGCGGCAAGACGGAAGTCTATTTAAAATTAGCCGAAAGCTATCTGAAAATGGGAAAAGGCGTTCTGGTCCTTGTCCCCGAGATTGCTTTAACCGACCATATGGCGGATCTCTTTGCCAGCACCTTTAAGGATTCGGTCTCGATTCTGAACTCCTCCTTAAGCGATGCCCGCAAATATGATGAGTACCGCCGGATCAGTCTCGGTGAGACAACGATTGTCTTAGGCACCCGGAGTGCCATCTTCGCCCCGGTCAGGAACCTCGGTCTTATCATCATCGATGAGGAGCACTCGGACAGCTACAAACAGGATAACGCTCCCTTCTACGATGCCATCAAAGTGGCCGAGATGCGCAGTCAGATTGAATCCGTCAAAGTCCTCTTAGGTTCGGCAACCCCACGGATCATCGACAAGGCCCGGGCGGAAAAGGGCATCTATGAGCCGCTGTTTTTGAAACAGCGCTTTGCCGCCAACCAGGAACACGATCTGACAATCATCAATATGGCAGACAGCGCCAATTTCGATCCTCATCTTTCCGGCTTCTATTCAAAGCCCTTGATTGAGGAACTCACCCAGAACCTGAAAGCCCATGAGCAGAGCATGATTCTCATCAACCGCCGCGGCTACTCCCCTATCTACCTTTGCCGGAACTGTCATCAGGTCGCCAAATGCCCCAACTGCCATGTCCCCTTAAACTACCATAAACGGGACGGAATGCTCCGCTGCCACCACTGCGGCTATCAGATTGCTGCCACCAGCTATCAGTGCCCCTGCGGCAGCCACGATTTCCTGGAGCTTGGCTTTGGGACAGAACGGGCCTACGAAGACCTGGCATTCCTCTTCCCCAATGCCAAGATCCTGAGACTCGACAGCGATGTCTCCAGCAATGACGTCCGCCATGAGATCCTGGCCGACTTCTCCCAGGGCGAGGCCGATATCCTGGTCGGAACGCAGATCATCGCCAAAGGCCATGATTTCCCGGAGGTCACCTTGGCGGCGGTCTTGGACAGCGACAGCTCACTGAGGCTTCCCACCTATATGGCTAACGAAGAGACCTTCGATCTGCTCTGTCAGTTTGTCGGGCGGGCCGGGCGGGCCAAGAAGAAGGGACGGATTCTCCTGCAGACCTACTTCCCGGACAGCCGGGTCATCCAGCTAGCCGCCAAGCAGGACTATGAGACGTTCTACCAGGAAGAGATGGAGGAGCGCCGGAAATACCAGTATCCTCCGTACACGTATCTCTGTGCCATCACCCTGAAAGGAGTGGACAATAAGCTGACCGAGGCGGTCAGCGAGAAGGTCCGGCTCTACCTGGATCAGGCCTGTGTGAACAAGCGCGTCAACATCTATGGACCCACTTCCCCCTACATTCCTTACGCAAATGGAAGATATTATCGCTCTATCCTGTTAAAATATAAGTCGATCGAGGAGATGTCGCCCATCTTGGACGGCATCAAGACGATCCGCTTAGCCAATAAGGATGTCGATATCCTTATCAATGTCGATCCTGGCAGAGAGAATCTCTAGGAGAAAGGATCTGAATCTATGATTACCATCCGTTTATTAGGAATGGATACCTATCAGGCCATCGATGTGACCCGGAAGGTCCATGCTGCCTTAGTCAAGATCTATGGCATCGGCGACAATGAGCTCGAGTTCTATGCCTCCGAGGGCTTCATCATCCACGATGGCATCGAGCAGACGAATTACCGTCTCAACATCATCGTCGAAGCGCCGGAGCAGTATGAGGAATTGGAGAACGACGTCAAAGATGCTTTGGTCAGCAATCTCAAGGATATCGCTGTCAATTTCCATATTCTCTTCCGTTACTTTCAGCCCGAACATGACTATGTCATCAACGATGACAGCTATCCGGTCTATATGACCGACAGCAATACCGTCAAGGCCACGACCGAAGCCGAAGAGGCTGAGGAGAAGCAGACGGAGGAAGAAGAGAGCGAAGAGCCGTATATGGGAGACATCATCGCCCAGTTCGATAATTATGTGAAGGACCATCCGAATGCGACCAACAAGGAAATCTATGATGCCTTAGCCGGCATCCGCGAAGAAGTGACCGCGAAGCATCACGAGAAAAAGGAGAGCTAACCCATGGCTGAAAAGGAAGTGATCGACGATTCCGTCTTTGACCGCCTGATCGTCAGTAAGAACGGTGGCACCTACAAGGATGTCGCCCCGCTTTTCAGTGACTGGGCTGCCTTTTCTTATACGATTGATCAGATGGTGAAGCGGTTAGAGCCTCTGGATAAACGGATCACCAAGATCTGCTGCCCCAGCGGGGATACTACTTTTGCCTCGACGTTAGCCTATAAGTTAGGTCTGGGCGTCATCGTCCTCAACCCGTACGATGGGCTGATTGTCAGCGGCAATGAGCTTTCTCCGGAAGACGGCATCCTCATTGTCGGCACCGCGCTCTGCGGCGGCAGCATGTATTTCTCAATGTATACCCTGATCGAAGATATGGGCGCTTCTGTCCTCGGCTTTGCCTTCCTCATTGAGAAGGTCTGGCATCGGGGCCGGTATAAGCTGATGGATAACACCTTACTGGGACTCCCCTTAGGCGTCATTTCCTTAATCAAATACGGCGTCACGGTCGGCAACTTCGTCCGCTTCGACTGCTCTGCCCATGGCCTGGGCATCCGGGAGTTCCGTGTCCTTTCCGTCAAGGACGATCAGATCGGCGTCAACTGGCTGGATGGTCCGGTGCCGTGTGAGAAGCTCTTCCCGAAGACCCGTATCATCGAAATGTCCTTCGATAAACGGATCTGGGTCAAATACCGCGAATAAAAGAAGTCAGGCGCGCTGCCTGACTTTTTTAATTAGACATCCGGTCCCTGGATCTTGCCGCGGTCGAAGACCTCATAGGCGGCATAGTCGAAGCTTAAGGAGAAAGGAACGTCGGGGCTAGCCATGTTCAGGCCGGTGGCCTGATAGACCAGATGATGGTCCCCAAGGGTGACGCCCGTCGTCTGGTAGTTATCTGACTCCGCGCCTTGCTGCGCGAGGTTCTTAACCCCGGCAAAGACAATCATAAACAGATGGCCGTTCATGCCTTCATCGGCATCGGCTTCGATCTCTTTGGTATATTCCGGCTGTTCATCGCCGAGTTCATCGTCCTCTTTGACTGGCTTCTCAAGTTCGTCCTCGGAATTGTCGGCTACGACAATCAAGGTCAGATCCGACCCTTTCTTCTCAAAGCGGACCAGATCGCAGTGGGATAAGAGGGAGAGGTCTTTGAAATCACTCACCGTCATGAGAATCCTTCTTCTCCTGGATGATGACCGTTCTCCCGGCCACGATCTCCTTATGGACGACGGGCTTCTTTGCCATGCTCTTGAAGAAAGCATAGAAGACACTGAAGCCTAAGAGAATCAGACTCAGAATCCAGAACAGGGAAAGAATCAGCTTATCGGCCTGGGTCGGACCCTGGGTCTCGATATCGCCGGTATAGGCATCGCTGTTGCCGAAGAGGGTGACTCCCTGGGAGAGCTTGACTGACATGGCAATCGAAAAGTAAAGGCCGACGATCGTCATGACGACACTGAAAGCCAAGATGATCCAATCGCCGACGGCAAACGAGGCAAAACGTTTTTTCAGGTTATTCATAGGCTTTCATTTTAACATAGCTCCCTCGCTTTAGAAAGATAGGAAGCGGTCCTTGTTGGACACGGCAGACGGAGCAAGTCACGTCGGATAGGATTTGTTATAATGATTCACATGAGAAAACGTGCGTAAATCCTTGTCCTTCTTCTAGGGCTAGTCCTGAGCTCCTGCGGGAAGGCAAAAACCTATCCGACCGAGGCTTATCGGATCACTCTTCCTTTTCATACCGATTATATGATCATGCAGCTGACCGATATCCATGTCGAGATCCAGAGCGACATCCCCGACGTCGAGAGTCTTTTGGATAAGGTTCTCGATCAAGCCACCTATTATAGCCAGTATCCCGGAAAGCCCGATCTCATGGTCATTACCGGGGATACTTTCATGAATGCCACGAAAGCGATGGTTCAGGAGATCCTCGACCATCTCAACAGCTGGCAGATCCCCTTTGCCTTCACCTATGGGAACCACGACCTGCAGGGAGACTACAGCTACCGTTATTTAGCCGATGAAGTCCAGAAGAGATCCTATGCCCGATACATCGATTATGGTGACGATGATCTCTATAGTCAGGCCAACTACTACCTCGATCTGGATGAGAACAGCCAAACCAAATACCGGCTTTATATTCTGGATTCCAACACCTATCATCTGGCTTCCGGCGTCTTCCATTACGATGTCATCCACGAAGACCAGCTGGCGCATGTGGAAGCCATTGCCAAAGACGAGGGCGTCGTTCCTTCCTTAGCCTTCTTCCATATGCCGCTGTATGAATTCAAGGATGCCTATGATGCCTACTTGAAAGGCGACTGCCAAGGCGACGGGGATGACCCCGGAGTCATCCATCTCGGCTACAAACGGACGGATGCCTTTCAGCGGATGAAAGCGGTGGGCGTCAAAGGAATGTTCATCGGACACGACCATGTCAATGACAGCCATCTCCTCTATCAGGATGTCGTGCTGGCCTACGACCTGAAGGCCACCCGGAAATTTACCATCGGGATGACCGGATCGGCTGCACCCTGATCCGTCTTTCCGATGACACGACTAGCTTTGGCCTTGGCAATGTGGAAAGAGTCTTTGTCCAGCCATGAAATACGCCGCCCGGAGATGCCTTTTCATCGTCTTGTATCTCGTAGCCTCCTTAGCCTTCTATTGGGGGATGCTGCATCTTTTCGGTGCCATCACGGATGGCATGCGTTCCTTCTTTGAGATCCTGCCGGTCACGCTGTTAGGAGTCCTCGTCCTCTTTTCCCTCTTCTTGGCCTACCGGCATGTCGAACTTGTCTCCTTAACAAAAAGAGGCGCCCTTGCCTATCTGGTGATTGCCGGTGTCAGCTGTCTGCTGTCGCTTATCCTCATCAGCTATTACCATAGCTTCTACTTTGAGGATTCAACCCATCTTGTCGACCGGATTGCCGTCTTAACTGAGGAAGTAGTCATCCTTCTCTTTATGGCTTTGCTGATTTACTGGCTCCGTCAAGGCCAGTTTACTAAGACTCTCAGTCCCGCCTTTCATCCCGAAGGCTATAAGACGAGGTATCCCAAGGCTTTCCGGGTCTATCTCTTCTTTTTAGCCGGCATTGGCTCCTACTATTTAGGAAACGGTCTGTTATCCCTGTTCCGTTTTCAGAATTTTGCCATCTCCCCGGTCGTCTATCCGTCCTTGCTTTTCTTTATCCTGGTACCGGCAGCAAACCTCCTTTATTTCCTGTTCCCCAGTCCCAAAAAGGATCGGGCCGGAGTCCATTTTGCCTTGACTCTCTTAAGTCTCATTGGTTTGTTTGCCTGCTGGTATGCTGCCTTTGATGAGATCGTCAAAGTCGGGCAAGGCATTTTCTATCTGGAGTTTGCCATCGAGTTCCCCATCGGCGAAATCCATCTTTTCATCCTGGACGGCATCTTCGGCTATCTGACCTTGAAACAAATGCTATCCAAAAAAGCTGCTGGGCAGAAACCCCAGCAGCTTTCAAAGTCGTAGTCAGCCGTCGATTTTATTTACAGATCGGCGTTATGGTAGACAGCCTGGACATCCTCGATCTCATCGAGGGAATCAATCAGGTTCTGAACCTTTTCCTTGTCCTCAGCGCTTAAAGTGACTCTGGCCTGCGGGACATAGGTGACTTCAGCTTCCGTGAACTCCTGGATGCCGAAGGTCTTCTCAAGCTCCGCCTTGGCAGCTTCAAAGGAAGCTGGGGTGGTGATGACTTCGACGTTGGTCTCATCCTTATCGACGGACTGGACATCGACATCGTTGAGGATCAGATCATCCTCAATCTCTTCGACGGTCTTATCCGTATCGAAGGAAATGACGCCTAAATAAGTGAAATTGAAAGCAGCGCAGCCGCTGTTTCCGATGTTGCCGCCATGATGAGAGAAAGCCGCCCGGACAGCCGAGTAAGCTCTCTTATCGTTATCGGTCAAGGTATCGACCATAATGGCGACACCGGCAGGACCGAAACCTTCATAACGTCCGGCGACAAAGGCATTGGCATCCTTGCTCTTGGCCTTCTCAATAGCACGGTCAATGACATCACGGGTGACATGCTGGGCCTTCCACTTTTCAATGGCCGACCGTAACGCGAGGTTATCGTTAGGATCAGGCACACCGCTCTTGGCAGCAATGTAAATTTCCTTACTGGCTCTGTTGTACAGAGACGACTTTGCTGCATTTGTCTGAGCGATCTTCTTGGCTCGTACTTCGTGTGCTCTACCCATAGTTTTACCTCTTTTTTCTGATATTTCTTAGCAACGAAAAGCTGCTAGAACCTATATATTATAGTTATCCCGTAGACCAACTTACAAGGAAATGTTTTGCTTCAGTCGCTGTGAAGGGCACTTACCGGGTTCTCCCGGGCGGCTTTTAAGGACGGAATCAAGGCGGAAATCAAGCCAATCAGCAAGGAGATTCCCACCACGATGAGGAGGTGAAACCAAGTAAAGTCGCAGATGGTTCCGACATAGTAATTGGGGTAGTAATAGTTCATCATCCGGTTGATGGGGAAGCTGATCACATAGGTCAATAAGGATCCCAAAAGACCTGCCAGAATCCCGATGGCTCCGGCCTCGATCTCAAAGGTGATGGCAATATCCTTCTTGCGGACACCTAAGGAGCGGAGCAAGCCAATCTCTTTGCGCCGTTCAAGGACGTTATTGGAGGTCAGTAAGGCCGTCATGGCACAGCTGACCGTCAAAGAGACGGCAGCAAAGATGATCAGGATGGTGGAGACGATGGAAATGACTTCGCCGATATCCTCAATCATCGAGGTATCGTTCTCTTCCAGATATTTGACGACTTCCTGAGTATTGGCGGCATGATCCTCGCTTCCCGACTGAACCTCATTGAAGGCATCCAGCTTGGCTAACAAGGTCTTCCGGGCCGTCAAATCGCTCGGGAAAAGGACGACCGTCTCCACTAGGGAATAGGCATTCATATAGGCAATCATCCCCAGGATATCCTGATAAGCCTTCGTGACATCGCTGTCGAGATCCTTAAGGAAGCTGTCCAAGTAGGAATCCAACGTCTTCTGATCCGTCAGATCCACTCCATAGAAGCTTTCCGGAATCAAGTCGGCGCCCATCGACCGGGCGTTGTTGAGATAGGCGTTCACGCTGGTGAAATAATAAGGCGGGGCCGTCGTCGCGGTGCTGCTCTGCCGTTCAATCGGATAATAGAACGTGAAGTACTTATAAAGAATGCCGTTGACCTTGTCCGTCGGCAGCGTCAGGCTGTCCCCGGAGAGGTAATCGCTGACCACGGCATTGATCTCATTGACGAAATCATCCCCGGGCGTCTTGGAATTGTTGGGATTGGTGAAGATGACATCGCTCTGATAGGACTTGGCAAGATCGCTGTTCGTATTCAGGGGAGCCAACGTATCCTGCAAGGCCGAGGAATAGCAAAGAGCCGGAGAAAGAATGGAAAAGGCTGAGGTCGATTTCGGACGGAGAATGCCGGTGACCTTCAAAGAAATGCCATTGGTGTCGTAGAAATCCTGATTGACATCGCTGTTGCGGTAATAGGTCGACATCGTCCGGTCATGGCCTAAGCCATCCTTGACGGTATAGTTTGATTTAAAGGAGTAATACTCGCTGTTGGTGAAGACTTTATAACTCTTCCCGCCCTGCCCATTGCTGCCGATGATGTCGGTAAAGGAAATCGGCTTCACCTTGCTCTTCAAGGAGGTATCCTTGACATCTTCCTGGGTATCCTCGGAATTATAGAAGCCCAGACTCTTGAGAATATTGAAACTGACGGAGTTATACCGGTTGACGACCAAGACAAGGTCGTTCTGGCTTTGCGGCAAGGAGCCCGCCAACAAATCGTACTGATCCAGATCCCCATAGAGGACATGGAAGATGTTGGTCGGAAGCTGCGAGGCCGAGGCATAGTAGTTATAGGAGTAGGACGTCGTCGAAACAGCCGCGACACCGCCCGGATTCTTCCCGTTGAGGGAATCCGGGAAGTCGGTCATCAGATTGAACGAGTAGTCATTGCCGTAGCTCTGGACAATCTCCTTGATGACGCCCTCCTTCTTCAGCTTCTGCAGATAGCTGAAGTATTTGCTGGAGAAGTTGTTGTAGGTGTAGGACGTGGCCGACGAAGTATCGACGGAAGGATAGATCTCATCCGTGGACGGATAGAGGACGCTGGCATTGGTCTCCGACCAGGTCGCCGTGGTGCTGTTCTGACTGTAGGCAGTCACGACAACCGGCAGGGAGGATGCCGACTGCTGGGAGATTCTCTGGGTATAGTTCTGGAAGCCATAGTTGAGAGCCAGGAAGAAGGCAATTCCAATCATACCAAAGGAATTGGCAACTCCCGTAAGAATCGTCTTCCATTTCTTAGATAAAATATTCCGTACGGCCATCTTAAGGCTGGCGGCTAAGGAAAGCTTTGCCGGTCTTTCGGGCTTTGGCTCGGCCTCCGGGTGCGCTTCCTCCGGAGCAATCATCTCATCGGATTCCAGCTTGCCATCCTTCAAACGGATCAGCCGCTGGCTGTAGCGTTTGGCCAGAGCCTCGTTATGGGTCACCAGAATGACCAGACGGGTCTTGGATAACGACTTCAGAAGACCCATGATGCTCTCGCTGGCCTGGCTGTCCAAAGCACCGGTCGGTTCATCGGCCAAGATGATGGACGGATCCAGGACCAGGGCCCGGGCAATGGCTGCCCGCTGTTGCTGACCGCCGGAAAGCTGCCGGGGTTTCTTCTTCTCCATCCCGCCCAGGCCGACTTCCTGAAGAGCCTTCAGGGCTTTCTCCTTGGCTTCCTTGTCTTTGACGCCTTGCACCGTCAGGGCTAACATCACGTTCTCCAGAATCGAGAAAGTGGAAATCATGAAGTAGTCCTGGAAGATGAAGCCGATCCGATTGTTGCGGTAGCTGTCCATGGCTTTGCTGTCCATGGCTTTCAAGGAGCGGTAGTTGAAAAGGATATCGCCGGAGGTGATGCTGTCCAGTCCGCCGATCAGATTCAGGAGTGTCGTCTTGCCGCAACCCGAAGGGCCGAGGATGGAAGCAAACTGGACATCCGGAAAAGTAAGGCTGATGCCTTGCAGTGCCCGAACGCTGTTTTTCCCATCCAAGGGATAATCCTTAACGAGGTTGCGGATCTCTAACATGGTTAATGAAAGGCCTGAATCCTTTGATTCAGCTCCGCACAGCTAAGATGTCCGGCCTTGGCCAGCTGATAAAGAGCAAGATAGATCTTGCCGTTATCATCGGGAAGACTGAGACGCGGCATCAGATAGGCTTTGGCGGCACTTTCCGGAACCGGAACATCCGCCAGTCCGCTCTGCTGGAAGAACCGGCAGGTCCGTACGAAGAACATTCCGCTTAAGGAAGACTCGTGCCGGAAGGAGTCGAGATAGGAAAGTCCATGGTCATCCCCGGAATGAAGTCCGGCAGAGACATGCTTCTTATAAGAATCCAGTGACGGGTAACCCATCAGGTATTTGGCCGAACGGTAGGCAATCTGAGCAAACTTCTTGTAGGGTCCGGTCTTGGTCGGCTTAAACTTGTCCAGGACCAGCTTGAGATAGTCGGCATAGCCTTTGCCTTTGATGACAGCCTTGTAGTCGTCAGCAAAGAGAACGGCCTTGAAGTCCTCGGCTTTGGCCGCAAAATCAAGCTCGGTGAGGTTCTCCGCCGTCAGCTGGCAAAGGACCAGCTGGTGATAGAGTGCCTTCAAATCCGCTACCGGCACCACCGGAACAACCGTCAGGGTGGAAGTCGCCTTCGTAAGCTCGTCTAAGATTTCCTGATCAGTCATGGGTCACCTCCAGGAGAATCGTCTCCCGCGCCGAACTGAAGCTGACAAACTTGCCGGCCGTCATCAGGCCTTCGATGATCCGTCCGAAGGGGAAGGTAGCCATCAGCTTTCCTGTCTCCAGAGAGACCAGCATCAGGGTCGAATTCTCCTGCAGAGCATCGGCGGCATGGATCAGCAGATAATCCTTCTCAAACGGCAGGACTTCCAGAATCTGCTGCTTATAGACGGAGATTTCGCTCGAATCCGGATTGAGGAGATTCACCTTCATCTCATTGGCAAAGTGGTAGAGATCCGAGCTGACGTTCTCCTTGTCATCCGAGATGAAATCAATCTTGTTGATCTCTTGGAACTCCTCATCATAGATTCGGACACCGAAGCGGTCCTGAATGATCAGATGACGGCGTTTTTCATCCACCACGATGGAAGTCATGTCATAAGTCAGCTTGGGTAAGGGTAGAGGGGTGATCTTCTTATCCTTCAGCAGATAGAGATCCAGGTTCTGAGAGACCAGAAGCAAGGCATCCAGGTAGGGTAACATCCGAATTCGGATGAACGGCTGCTGAGAATCAATGATATCAAAAGTATCCAAATTCGGCAGCGTATACCGGACTAATTTAAGATCCAAGGCTTTCTCATAGGGATCATCTCCGGAAAAGAGCTGGACCGACTCCGGAAGCTTGCCGGCATAGATGACATAAAGGTATTGGCTGTCCTTGGAAAAGGCCATGGAGAGGGGGTGCTTCTCCATCTCCTTAAAGAGGTGTGGCTTCCCTTCCAATGGCTTTTTCGTCAGATCATAGAGAGAATACCCGACCGAGGGGGCTTCCGTGATCAGGTAATGTTCATCCGGGGTTGCCACCATCTGGTGCGGGCAAAGGAAGTCCGGATGATCCTCTTCAACAGCAAAGGTCTCCGGATTCCGGCGGCAGAGATGGAACAGATTGACCGTATAAAGGGCATCCTTGGTCTCCAGAAGATCATCGTAGATGCCGTCAAAAGAATTGCGGTAGACAAATTTCATAGAACCTTCTTTCCCTCATGACGATTAAGGAAATCGCTGAGCACGGCTTCATAGTCATCTTTCTTCTCATAATAGGTCATATGGCGGGAAGGATTGAAGAGATGCCACTCTTTCTCCGTGACTAGGGCTTCGAACATCGTCTTGTTCTGCAAAGGCGTGGACTCATCCAGGGTTCCCGAGGTGAGCAGCACCGGGCAGCGGATGGTTTTCAGTTTGTCCGTATATTCATAATCCTTGAGGTTGCCAAGCGGAGTGAACTCACTGGGTCCCCACGCGGTCAGATAAGCAACCGTTCCCGGATTCTTCTTCCGGGTCAGACACGAAGGAGCCTGAGGATCATGACTGATATCTGCGACTGTCATCCTCATATAATCGTCATAAGCAATTTTAAACTCCAAGGACGAATAGTCACCTGTCTTCTCCGCCGCTAGAAGACTCTCCTGCTCATACATAGGAAGGTACTTGATCAGCCGATGCGTCTCGGTTGCCCATAAGGAGGCACTGGATAAGGTGGAAGAGAGATTGACGGATAAGATGCCCTCGGGCTGATAATCGCAGAGGTAGATGATACTTAGCATGCCGCCCCAGGAGTGTCCCATCAGATGAATCTGAGTTAGGCCAAGAGCCTGTCTCAGATTGCCGATCTCCTTGACCCAGGTCTCCTTGCAGTAGAGCTCGGGATGGTCATCCGGCATCGAGGAGAGACCACAGCCTAACTGATCATAGGTAACAAAAGGCCGGTCATCCTTAAACGCCAGGTCATCGAGAAGCTCATAGCTGTTATGGGTGGATCCCGGTCCGCCATGAAGAATCAGCAAAGGAGTCTTCTTTCCGTGGGGATTGGCAATACGGAAATAAGTCTGATAAGATCCGAACGGAACATAGCCTTCCTGGATTTCCATGATGTTTATTGCCTCTTACTAAGTATGAATAGATTTTAACATAGCCCACCTCCAATAAGGATACCTTCACCCTATATTGGATAAAAAACCGAAAGACGTACAACAAAAAAGCTGCCAGTTACGAGCCGGCAGCTTCGAGATGACAATTAGACCTTAGGCAGCGAGATACTTAACAACAATGTTGGTGAAACGAATATTCTTAGTAGCAGAAGTGTCCGAAATTTGGAAGAAAGTGGAATTGGCAACAGTAGGTGCGAAAACAACAACCTCGCTCTTCTCAAAGGTAATGGAATTAGTAGTTAATCGAGTTGCGAGTGCACTTGTTCCTGTATAAATGCCAAGATAAGCTCCGGCACTAGAACCAGAGGACATAGTAACCTCAATGGAAACGATAGTACCAGCAACAGCAGCGGAGTTGTAAAGATATCCTGCATCCTTCGTCATATAGATATCAGAAGTATCCTTTTTTAAGCCAAAAGTCATTAAAGAAATACCACCAATGGTATGGGCAGTTGCAGTTGTTTCGACTGTGGAAGGCCAATTGGTATCAGAAAAAGCCATAGTAAGCTTAGAGGGAGCGGTAGCAACCTTGAGTTTCATAGAAGCAGTAACGGTAGAGGTCTTTGCTGACGTGGCTGTGATAGTAACTTCATGGTCGATTACTGCAGTAAGAGGAGCAGAGACAAGGCCACTGGCAGAAACAGTAACTTTATTTGCAGCAACTACTGATGTGTCAGCAGTATCGGAGGAAATCCAAGTAATGTTATCTCCGGCACCAAAAGGAGTCTGAGAGGCAGAAAGCTGTAAAGTTTCACCTTGACGAACAACAGTTAGATTTCCTGCCGAAGAAAGAGAAATAGCAGTGGCAGCCGGTCTTGTCGCAGCGGTCAAAGTATCGTTATAGACGGCAACATCAGCATAAGTGCTACTTGAAGCATATAGGAAACCAACGAAATCATAGAAGCCGGAAGTTATCGTGGAAGCATCAGCAAATCCAAGATAGCCCTTACTAAAACCATCCACAGCGAATTTGACAGTGGCGCTTGTTCCAGTACCGCTTACTGTGACCTCGGCCTTCGTTACAGAAACAATCTTTGCAGCAGTGTTTGTTCCGTTGAAGAGATCAGCAGTTGCAGCAGTTGCGGATGCAGAAATATTAGCAGCCGTAATGGTCGGAGCAACATAGCCATCGGTAGTAAGAAGCTTAGTAATGGTGGTGGGTATATATTCGTCATAATAGCTACCTGAAGCGGCACTGAAAGATCCAACAATATCTACATAATCGCCGACAGCTACACCATGACTAGTCTTATAAACAAAAGCAATATTCACCTTGCTTCCAATCTTATCAGCAACGATGAATTTACTTGTGCTGATAACATTTAGAACGATACCCTTGGTTTCGAAAGTATCTTTATCCGCATAGCCATTGACAGTAGCAATATCAGCAAGAACCTTGATATCAATAGTGGTTTCGGTGAAGCCTTCAGCGGCAACAGTAATGGTGGCAGTGCCGGCAGCCTTACCAGTAATAACAACCTTTCCATCCGTACCGACAGTACCGATGGTAACTAAGGCAGCTCCAGCGGTATCCGTTGTATAGGTGAAGGTAGGAGTAGCACCAGTAACATTTGTTCCAGGAGTTAAGGTCGCCGTTTCGCCCATCGAGATAAGAGACTGACTTGCAGTTACAGTAACAAGCTTGGCAACAACGGTTAAAGTAATCGTTCCAGAAACAGTGCAGCCATCAACAGACGATGTAGCAGTAATGATAACTTCATGTCCGTCAGCGGCACCGGCAGGAGCAGAGACCAAACCATTGGCATCGACAGTAACTTTATTGGCAGCATCAATTGTAGTGGCATCTTCATCCGAAGACTTCCAAGTGACGGCTGTAGATGCAAAGAAAGGAGTCGGAGAAACAGAAAGCTGCAGTGTCTTCTTAACGGCAATATTGGTGGAATCTGCCGTAACTTCTAAAGCTGTCGGAGCAACGGTGGTTGCCTCAAGTTTGGTGACGACAATGCTGGCATACTTGTTCTTGGTTTCATAACCAATGAAGTAAGCTTCAACGTTATATGCCTTATTCTCGGCAATGGTGTAGGCAGTCGTATCAATCTTGGAAGGCTCAATCTTGGTTTCTGAGCCAGGAAGATTCAGCATCCAGAAGTTGCCAGACTTGGCAGCGCCGGAAGTCCACTTATAAAGCTTGTTGGCAGCAACGGTATTTTCCGTCAAAGCACCCCAGCCATCGGCAATCTCTTTCGTGAGATCAATGGCAGGGGCTTCAGTAACAGCCGGAGCATCCGTCACTTTTGTAATGGTAAATGAGTTGGAGAATTCGAAGATACCATTGAAGACAGCAACTGTGCCTTTAACTTTTACATAATCACCAACCTCGACAGCTTCAGTCGAATAAACATCAATTACACCTGTGCCATCATTAACAACAATGTTCTTGGTATCTTTAGCAACGACTTTACCAATGACCGTATAATCACCAGCAGCAGTAATGTCGGAGACCTTATTGATGGCTTCAGTAACTGTCACAGCGCAAGTTCCCGACTTTCCGCCTGCACTGGCAGTGATGGTGGCCGTGCCGGCTTTGACAGCCGTCACAACGCCATCGGCAACAGTAGCAATGGTAGCATCGCTGGTCGTCCAGATGACACCGGTATTATTGGTAGCATTGGCCGGAAGAACGGTGGCAACCAAGGTAACGGTCTCGCCCTCTTTGAGAGTGGCGGTGGTCTTATCTAAGGTAACGGATTCGACCGGAACGGCTTTGGAGGTCGACACCGAGGCACTGGCCGAGGCAGACGGAGCGACCGACGTGGAGGCAGCAGCAGAGGCAGACGCACTGTTAGATGCGACCGACGTAGGCTTGTTGCAGCTGGATAAGACCATCAACGCGGCTAAGGCGACAACCGACAGTAAATGTTTTGTCATAGACTTGCTTTTGGGGTTCTTGACTGACCCCTTTTTCCCTTTCAATCGACGTCAAGATTCGGAGCAAAAAGAGAGCGCTTACTATTTTTTATTATATCGTAAATTCTTCCGATAAGAAAGGAAATAATAAGCAAAACGGAAACTTTTACCGAATCTTAAGGAATAAATTGCCCTTTCCTAAGGAAAAACCACGAACCTCAGAATCAAAAAATGCCACCCCTTCGCGGGGTGGCATGATTACCTTAACGATTGGTGACAGGCGTCGTCTCCGGCGTCTCATCCGGATACTGCTCACGGTGAGCGTTGTAGGTGGTGTGCAGAAGCTTTTCAGCTTTCTCACTGCCGGCCGCGCCGAGATAGTCCTTGTAGAGCTTGATGATATCCGGGTTGTTGTGGGACTGACGGATCGGCTTGCCCTGATCCTCATCGTAGAGGACCTTGGCCCGCTTTTCACGATACGTATACCAGATGTCCGGATCTTCGTTGGGTAAGAAGACCGGGAAGACGTACGGCTGACCGCCGCCGTTGATGCAGCCGCCAGGGCAGCCCATGATCTCGATGAAATCATACTTGCTGACACCCGCACGGATATCCTCCAAGAGGATCTTGGCATTCTTCATGCCCGAGGCAATGGCGATGTTGATGGTCGTGCCGTTGATGGACAAGGTGGCATCCTTGATGCCGGCCAGGCCACGGCAAGGCTGGAAGACAATCGGGTTCATCTCCTGGTTGGTGAGAATGTGGTAGGCGGTACGGACCGCGGCTTCCATGACGCCGCCGGTCACACCGAAGATGACACCGGCGCCGGAATTGTCGCCGACGATATCATGATCGAAGTCTTCCTTGGGAAGACGGCCCCAGACAATGCCCGAACGACGGATCAGCTGACCCAGTTCACGGGTGGTCAGAACGACATCGATATCCTTGATGCCGTCGACCTGCATCTCCGGACGGGTGATCTCATACTTCTTGGCCGTGCAAGGAACAATGGAAACAATGCTGACCTTGCTGCGATCCAGGCCGTTCTTCTCGCAATAGTAGGACTTGAGGATGGCGCCCATCATCTGCTGCGGGCTCTTGCAGGAAGACAGATGCGGAATCAGATCCGGATAGTTCAGTTCAATGTAATTGACCCAGCCCGGCGAGCAGGAAGTGAGCATCGGAGAAGGCGAGTGCTGGCTGAAACGTTTGACGAATTCATTGGCCTCTTCCATGATGGTCAGATCGGCGCCGAAGTTGTTATCGAAGACCTTGGCAAAGCCGAGACGATGGAGAGCGGCAGCTAACTTACCGGTACCGTTGGTGCCGATCGGATCACCGAATTCCTCGCCGATGGACGAACGGACGGCCGGAGCGACGATGGCAATCACGGTCTTCTTATCCGCAAAAGCCTTATCGAGTTCCGGTATGTTGTTGTGTTCCATCAAAGCGCCGGTGGGGCAGACCAACGTGCACTGACCGCACTGGATGCAGGGAACATTGACAAAGGAACGGTTGGCAACCGGACCGACGATGGTCTTGAAGCCACGGTTCTCAAAGCCTAAGATGCCGATGCCCTGAGCCTGTTTGCAGGCTTCGATGCAACGGCCGCAAAGAATGCACTTGCTGGTATCACGGACAATGCCAGGGGCAATCTCATCCGTGGTCGTCGGGGTCTTGGCTCCGACATAAAGCTCGGCTCTGGCACCGACCTCACGGGCGGCTTCCAAAAGCTCGCAGTGGCCGTTCTTCCGGCAGGACTGGCAGTTGTAGTAGTGGTTGGAAAGGAGCAGTTCGACGGAGGTACGACGGGCAGCGACAGCGGCCGGATCGTTGATGGAGATATGCATTCCATCCTTGACCGGATAGGCGCAGGACGGAACCAGACGTCTTTCGCCATCGACATGGACCAGGCAGACACGGCAGGAAGCCAAAGAGCAGGCATGATCCCGCCAGTTGCAGAGGTTCGGAATCGAATAGCCACAGGTCTTAGCGGCTTCGAGAACCGTCATCCCCTCATCGACGAGGTAGGGCTTGTTCTCGATGTAGATTGTAATTTTCTTGTTATCCATGACTCGTTACTCCTTGCTGACCGCACCGAAATGGCAGACCGTGACGCACGTTCCGCACTTGATGCACTTCTTCGGATCGATCTTGAAGGCTTCCTTGCCGACCACGCCGGTAATGGCACCGACAGGGCAGTTCCGGGCGCACATCGAGCACTTCTTGCACTTGTTGGGATCAATCGAGAAGGTGATCAGCTTCTTGCAGACGCCGGCATCGCACTTCTTATCGGTGATGTGGCGGACATAGACATCATGGAACTTGGCTAACGTGGAGAGAATCGGGTTCGGAGCCGTCTGACCTAAGCCGCAGAGCGCACCGACCTTGATGGATTCGGCAAGCTCCTGAAGCTTATTCATATCATCCAACGTCGCCCGGCCATCGGTGATCTTCTCCATGATCTCGAGAAGACGCTTGGTGCCGATACGGCACTGGCTGCACTTACCGCAGGATTCATCGCAGATGAACTGCATATAGAACTTTGCGACATCGACCATGCAGTTATCCTCATCCATGACAATGGCACCGCCCGAGCCCATCATCGAGCCGGCAGCAATCAAGGACTCATAGTCGATCGGAACATCCAATTCGCTGGTCGTCAGGCAACCACCGCTAGGACCGCCGGTCTGAATGGCCTGGAACTTCTTGTCGTGCTGGATGCCGCCGCCGATATCAAAGATAAGGGTACGGAGCGTGGTTCCCATCGGAACCTCGACCAGACCGACGTTGTTGACCTTGCCGCCTAAGGCGAAGACCTTGGTACCCTTGGACTTCTCAGTACCGATCTTGTTATAGGCAGAGGCACCGTTTCTTAAAATGTAGGAGACATCCGCCAACGTTTCGACGTTGTTGATGCAAGTCGGCTTTCCCCAGAGGCCCTTGATGGCCGGGAACGGCGGACGCGGACGCGGCATGCCGCGCTGACCTTCAATGGAGTTCAGTAAGGCGGTTTCCTCACCGCAGACGAAGGCACCGGCACCATAACGCATGCCGATACGGAACGAGAAATCCGTTCCTAAGATGTGATCACCTAACAGACCCATGGCCTCCATCTCGTGGATGGCAATCAGCACACGCTGACAGGCAATCGGGTACTCGGCACGGATGTAGAAATAACCATGCGTGGCACCGAAAGCGTAACCGGCGATCATCATACCTTCGATGACGCTGACCGGGTTGCCTTCCAAAATGGAACGATCCATGAATGCGCCCGGATCGCCTTCATCGCCGTTGCAGACGATGTATTTGATCTCCGACTTCTGGTCGGCAGCAAACTGCCATTTCCGTCCGGTCGGGAAACCGGCGCCGCCACGGCCACGAAGACCGGAAGCGGAAACTTCATTGATGACATCCTGAGGCTTCATCGACAAGGCACGGCGAAGCGCCTTGAAGCCATCGTAACCGAAGGCTTCATTGATGTTCTCCGGATCGATGACACCGCAGCCATGCAAAGCAATACGGAATTGCTTCTTGTAGAAGTTGATATCATCCTGACGGACCACCTTCTGGTGGGTCTGAGGATCGACATAGAGCAGACGATCGACGATCTGATGTTTTTCAATATCGGATTCGATGATCTCTTTGGCATCTTCCGGCTTGACGGCATGATAAAGGGTATCTTCCGGGAAGATCTTGACGAACGGTCCCTGCGAGCAGAAGCCGAAGCAGCCGACATGGTTGACGGTGACTTTGTCTTCGAGATGCTTCTCAGCGATCAGCTTCTTCAGATTCTCAACGATTTCAGCAGAATTGGAGGATAAGCATCCGGTTCCGCCGCAGACAACGATATGACGCTTGCCGTCCTTGCCGGAGAACTTGGCGTTCAGGGCATCGGTACAGGTCGCAATCTTTTTATCAAGACCGGCAACGGTCTTGACGGTTTCGGTCGCTTTTGTGGCCATGGTTTATTTCTCCTTCTTTCTGTAGTCGTCGATGATGCCAGGGATTTCCGCTAAGGTAACCTTGGGATAGACCTTGCCATTGATGGAAATGGCCGGAGCAATGCCGCAGGCACCGAGGCAACGAAGAGCATCCAGGGAGAAGAGACCATCAGCGGTCGTCTGTCCCGGCTTGATCTTCAGAAGCTCAGCAAACTTATCGAGAACGTTCTGTCCGCCTTTGACGTAGCAGGCCGTTCCGATGCAGCAGCCGATCACATACTTGCCCTTTGGAACCAGAGAGAAGAAGTTGTAGAAGGTGACAACACCATAGATGTCGCTGACCGGAATGCCGGTCTTGGCAGAGATGATCTCCTGAACTTCTAACGGGATGTAACCATACTCTCTCTGCACATCGGAAAGAATCAGCATCAGCGGAGACGGCTCGTCTTTGTAGCGGTCGCAGATGTCTGTGACAATCTTCACCGCTTCCGGCCTGAGTTTGATCATGTATGTCCTCCGAAAAAAGGTCAACAAATAACCATAAGGAAATTATAGCACAGCAAAAGAGCGCTTTCGAGAGTCCTTTTGCAATAATCCGGAAGGATTCAAAAGCAGAGTCCTGTCTTTTTGAACAGTAAGCACCAGTTTCGTAGAAAAAGCAGCACAAATGAGCATCAAAGAAGCAAAAAAGGCATCTAGTCGGAAGCGGCCACCGGCCACTCAAAGCCAAGCCGCCTGGAATCCTCTTTCGTGGTATAGCCCGGCAGATAGACAATCCCGGCATAACCAAAGCCGGACTCCTGAATCACAGTTTGCATCGCCTTGTTGGCAATATGAGTGTCAATCCGAATCACGAGAAAGCCATGCTTGTCGGCATAATCTTTGGCAAAGGCAACCATCCGATAGCCCAGCCGCTGTCCATGCCTGTCCTCTCTCACCGCAAGGCGGTGGATCACCAGGTCTTTGTTAGAAAGAGGATAGGTCCAAGATCCGTCTTCCACAACCTGGTAGGCCGGATCAATCCCCGGCTTGAGAGCCATCAGGGCAAGAAGTTCCTTGCCGTCATAACTACCATAAAGAGAGTGTTGGGCAATGTCCGTTCTCAAAGTTTCCTCGTTGGGATAGCCGTTCTGCCACTGGTTTGATTGCTTGGCCAAAAGACGCTTAGCCTGAGAAATGATGGTCAAGGCCGATGCAAGATCAGTTAACGGGATCTCCCGGAACTCGAGTTCAGCCATAAGGTTTTAAGCTACTTTGGCCTGTAGAATCGGTGTCTTGGCATAAAGGGAAACATAGCCATTGTCATAGGCCTTCAGGTAATACGTCCGGACGGCCTTAAAGACCTCTTCGCGCTGAGTTTTGGCCGCCGCGGAGATGATCTCGGAGTAATAGTCGTCATACACAATGTAGTCAGCTTCCTTGGAAGAAACATATCGGACAATCTCCGTATCGATCTCGGGCTCGAAAACGGACTGCCAGGACTGGTAGGAGAGATAGCGACAAGAGCAGGAAAAGTCGCCAATAAGATAGAAAGAGGGATTGCTGTCGAAAACGAAGGTGTTCTTTCGGGAATCCTCAGGGACTTTGTCCAGAGCTTCCTTAACCTTCAGGTAATTGGCATAGTTGGCAAAAGTCCTGTCTTCGGCAGGACGGGTGTAGTACTCTACCAGAGGAATCAAGCCTGTAATCAGGTTGATGACACAAGCGAGGGCCGTCAGCCCCCCAAGGATAGGCTTCCGCCGGGAAGCTAACCTAGGATTTGCAAAGGCCCGGCTCTGGAGATCTTCAGCCAATAAAGCAAGAATCAAGCCAATCACCGGATAAGCGATAAGGAAGTATTGGGCATAGTTTGAAACCAAGATGAAGTAGCAGGTGAAAAAAGCGGTGGTGATTTCCAGAAAAAGGCTGATTTCCTTGTCTAGTCCCCGTTTGCGGAGATACCGAAGCAACAGCAGGGAGGCCGGTAGCAACACAATCCAGCAGGTCATGAAATAATAGCGAAACGGAGAAACGACGCCTTTTACATAATGGATGTTGGCTAAGATTGAAGCATCAAACATCAGTTTCAGCGTCCCCTGAGCAAAGGAGACCGCAAGGGGCGGAATGCTTAACAGAATCGCTCCCAGGCAGGCCAGCCCGGCATTGGCGAAAAGGAAACCCGGGCGTTTCTTCCGGATCATCTCTATGACAAAGAATAAAAAGAAACCGGCATTTACCAGACAGTCGGTAGCCCGAGTGAAAACAGCAAAGCTTAGCGAGAGTCCGTTGATGAAATTAGCCCAAAGGAAATCCTTGTCATTGCCTTGCTTCAGTGCTCTAACATAAAGGTAAAGGGGAAGAATCACGAAAGAAAGGGTCATCTCGCAAATGGTATTCCCTTCATAGGTCCAGCCGATCAGCATGGCCAAGGAGAAGACACCGGCCATACTGGCAAAGCGTCCCAAGGAGAAGCAGTCCGTGGTCCGCTGAAAGACGAAGAAGATGAAAGTCAGGTTGATCAAGGCAAGAACATACATACCGTACTTTGGGGAAATGAGATATCCTAAAGCCTCAATATAAAAGACAAAAGGTCCTTTGTGGTCAAAGAAGTCCCGGTAAGGAACCTTGCCTTCCAAAATAAGCTTACCGGTCAGCTGAAAGAAATTGGAATCGAGGAAGTTGCTAATGAGATAGCCTTTATAGAGGAAGGAAACGGTCATTGAAAAGAGGGTCAGGACCAGAAAAGCAGCCAGCAGGGAAATCCACAGTTCGGTAAGAGGCGATGAAGGCCGGGGCGAAAAGGAACCTTTCTTCCACCAACGTCCGTCATAACGGGACTGACTGGCTGGAGATAGGGTGATGTACCAGATTTTCTTCGGTTTCTCCGGCAGCGGATAATCGATATGCGTCATCTTTGGATTCCGTTTGGCAATCTTCCAGGTCGGATGGGAGACAGCGCCAATGCAGTTGCAGATGCCATAGACAAAGGAGAAGATCGGACTTAAAAGGATACCCTTCCACATGCCCTTAAGATGCCAGTCCATGCCGAGCTTCCTGCGGTCCAGAAAATAGCAGATCCAGGACTGGAAAATGCAGAACAGCGTCATCCAGGCAATCACCTCTGCCGCCATAATGCCTAACTTGATCATGGCATAGTTGCCGCAGAAGGAAATCTGCTCGAAGGAGCCGGAGACGAACTCCGGACGGATATAGTCCGGCGCCACCTGAGCAAAGTAGGCTAAGGACAGGACATGCACCCCGGCCATCTGCATCAGCATCACGATGGCATAGGCGATGTAGTAGAGCGGGAACCAGACAAAGCAGATCACCGAGATCGGGTTAAAGCCAATCTGCAGAAGCATATCAAGATACGAGACATTGCCGGTCCGGAAGAACATGACGAGCATCCGCCAGCCATCGGTGAAGAAAAGCTTGTTGAGGGAATGACCCAGTCTGACCAGTCGGTTGAAGGTATCGCCGAAAGAGGAAGGCTGATCCTCGTAGACGATGGCATCGGTGTTGAAGGTGATCTTATAGCCGTCATAGAGACGTTTCAGGGCAAACTCGGCATCCTCCGCCTGGGTCATGCAGTCCCAGCCGTCCATGCCTTCAACGACTTTCCGGCTCAGAGCCAAGCCCGGACCGGGGGTCATGGCCATCGTATTGACGGCCTGACGGAAGGTATTCTGCACCCGGCTGTCCTTGGTATAGAAAATGGCACAGACTTCGGTCCAGATGTTCTGCTTAAGGTTGCTGGCGGCTTCATAGCCACGGATGATCTGTGCTCCGGCATCGAAGGAGTTGTTCATCTGCTTCAGATAGTCCGGATGCGGAATGTTATCGGCATCAAAGCGGATGAATAACTCCGCCTGGGGATCGGTCTTCAGAATCTGCTGGAAGCCGTACTTCAGCGGGTAGGCCACACAGGCATGGCTTTTATCCGGATCCTTCAGTTCAAAGACCGTCGCACCGGCCGCTCTGGCCAGCTCGGCTGTTTTATCATTGCAGTTATGGGCAATCACATAGACTCTGAATTTGTCTTTGGGATAGTTCTGCGTGGTGAGAATGGTGCTGACCATATTGGCGATGACGGTCTCCTCATTGTGGGCAGCGATGATAATGGCAATCTGGTGCTGGGTCGTCGCTTCCTTCCAGTGCCGGCGCTTGAGGAAGAAGAAAAGATAGAAGAGGCCCTGCGGAATAAAGGAAATGGTGACCAATATCACGGCCACCAGGTTGATGTAATAAAGGACAATGAAAGCCCAATCCGCCGCATTGGGAGCGTTGACTAAACTGACAAAAGCATTCAGGTTCATTTGGGCTTTCCTTTACGTTACTGACTGACCTTCGTCTTACTGCGCTTCAGCTTACCCCATTTCGGTTTGGAAAGGATGCCTTGGACGACCGCAACGGCATTGACGATCATGAAGGACGGGAACAGGATGATAGACCAAGCCATGACCGCCTTGTTCTTGATGATAAGACGCTTCTTCTCGGCAATATAGGAAACAAAAGGCTGAATCAGGAACGGCACAACATAGGCGGCTAAAAGCACCGCGATGATGAACCACATGAACCACCAAATATCAAAACTCCCTAAGCCCCAGATCACAAACGGACCGACCAGGCCGGTATAGCAAAGCGAATAGATGTAATAGAGCGGGAACCAGACCATGGCAAGGAAAGCTGCCGGAATCGTTCCGATGTTCCAGTACTGGTCGAGATAGCTGAGCTTGGTGCCTAAAGGAAGCTTCGGATTGAAAAGGTTCTTGAAGAAGCCGGTCAGACACTTCTGACCGATACCCCAGAAAAGCTTGTTGAGCCCATTGCCCATTCTCGTATTCCGTTTGAAAACATCCTGGAGAGTCGTCGGCTGATCCTCATAGACGATGGCATCATCGATGTATTCGACGATCTTCTGATCCTTGACCAGACGGTTGAGGGTAAACTCGATATCATCCGAGGAGGACATGGCATCCCAGTTAAGCAAGTATTCGCTCTTGATCATGCTGGCACAGCCGTTCATGACGCAGCCGAAGTGCAGCGCACTTCTGGCGCGGCAGGCAAAGCGGTCGTCCCGGGCATACCAAAGGCCGGTCATGCAAGAGAGAAGATTGTCGGTCAGATTCTTCGAATTCTCAAACGTCCTTCCTAAGACGACCCCATCATCGGCAGCATCGTTACAGGCCAGGATGTAGTTCTTATCCAGCTGATTATCGGCATCAATCAATAAAAAGAACTCATAGGTGCCTTTGGGATCCTTCAGCAGCTCCTGGGTTCCCCAGTACATGCAGTAACTGGCCTTCTGATGCTTCGGGTCATGGTCGGTGATTTCGATGGCTCTGGCGCCATGAGCGCGGACGATCTCGGCCGTCTTATCGGTGCAGTTATGACAGAAGACCACCACATGGAGCTTATCCTTGGGATAGTCGCAGCGGTAGACGGAATCGACGGCATCGGCGATGACGTCCTCTTCGTTGCGGGCTCTAATGACGACCGTAAAGTCATGGAAGGTCTTGGCCTTCGGATACTTCCGCGGTTTCAAAAAGCACAGCGACATGAACATCAGCTGGAAGAGGAAAACGGAAGCAACAATGATGATGATTGCGATGTTAACCCACCAAATAATGTTATTAAATAATTCCATTGGGAATCCTCAGGTAACAACCCAGACCGGCAAACGATGGCACTATTCTAAACCATAGGAATAGGAAGAGCAAACCTAATCGGTATCCTCCTTTTCGTCTTTCTTCACGCTGACCAGGCACAGATCGACGATGACCCCATCCATCTTGATGACTTCGAGGGTCATATCCTTATAGGATAAGACATCCCCGACTTTCGGGAAACGCTCCTCCTGATGGGTGATGAAACCGGAGACGGTGGTGTACTCATCGCTGAGCTCATCGGGATCCAGCCCGAAAGTATTGAGGAAATCATCGATATTGGTGTTGCCATGGACCAGATAGGTGTCTCGGATGTTGACCTTGGAGATGAAAGTCTCGGGCTGATCATTCTCATCCCAAAGCTCTCCCACCAGTTCCTCGAGGATATCCTCCATGGTGATGATGCCTTCGGTCCCGCCGTATTCATCCTTGACCACGGCAATATGGTGATGGTTCTCCTTCATCAAAGCCATCGCCGAAGAAATCATCATCGTCCGCGGAACAGAGAGGATCGGCATCGTCAGCGCCTGGATATCGACCGGCTGTCCTTTGACCAGGACCTTGAGTAACGATTTGATCTGAACATAGCCCAGAATATGGTCAAGGTCCCGTTTGAAAATAATCAGGCGGGAATGCTTGAAGCAGTCCGGATCTTTAAGGAAATCCGTTAAAGGCGTTTCGATGTCATAGCCATGGATTTTCACCCGGGGCGTCATGATCTCATAGCAGTTGGTCTCTTTGAAATCAATCGACTTATGCAGCAGTTCCGTCTGGTCGGCATCGATGATGCCCTCCTTCTGAATGGTATCCACCATCGCTTCCAGCTCATCATCGCTGGCCACCGGATTCTCGCCGCCGGTCTTATCAATCAGCTTGGCGGTAGCCTTCCTGGCAAAGGCATTGATAGGGGTCACAAAGGGGAAGAAGAGCCACTTGAGAACGGTCAGATAGCCAGTGGAATGCCGGCAAAGGAAATGGGAGCGGTCCTTGGCTAAAGCCTTGGGTGAGATCTCGCCGAACACCAAAAGCAGAAACAGCAAAGCAAGGGAAGAGATGGTCGAGGCAATCGAGCCTAAGACAGGCTCCAGAATGTCGTAGGAGAAAAGGGAGGCAATGGAGGAGGCAAGAATGTTGACAAAATCATTGCCGAAGAGGACTGTGGCAATCGTGGAATCATAGTTGTTGGCAAAAGCCAGTGCCTTTTTGGAGCGCTTGTCGCCTTGAGCGCTTTCCCGCTCCAGGCGGGGAAGCTTGACCGAGCTATAAGCCATGTCCAGTGCCGAAAAGCTGGCCGACAGGGCCAAAAGAATCACCAAAGCGATGATATAGAGGATATCCCGGATCGGCATTAGGATTTCTCCCCCAGGGATCCCGGCTTCTCCGGAATCGGACCAACCAGCTCTTCCAAGACATCCTCGGTCGTAATCATTCCTAAGAGCCGGTTGTCCTTATAGACAAGAGCAATCGGGGTATGCTTATCCCGGAAGCCTTCCACCATCTCATCCATCATAATGGAAGGAGAGACGATATACGGTTTCTCCAGGCACTGGGAAATGGGGACGTTCTTATCCCGAAGATAGCGGGCCAGATATTCTTTGACGATAAGGATGCCGACCACCTTGTCAGGATCGCCATAGTACATCGGGATCCGGGAATAGTTGATCGTCAAGAGTTTCTCCGCCAGCTGCGAGTTGGTCAGGCCTTTGAGGTCAATCTCAAACATCTTCTCTTTCGGTGTCAAGACGTCTTTGACGGAGGTATCCGAGAAGTCAAAAGAATTCTGGATGATATCTGTCTCATCCTCAGCAATCACACCATGCTCTTGGTTGTCTTCAATGACCGCATTGAAGTCTTCTTCCGTCAGCTCCGGCTCCTCTTTGCCTTTGAAGAGCTTCTTCAGTAAGAAAGAGAGCCCATAGAAGATGATGCTGACCGGAAAGAAAAGCACCAGGAAGAAAGCTAACGGATAGACCACGGCTAAGGAGACTTTGTTGGGGATCTTCTTGCCAATCTGTTTGGGTAAGGTCTCACCGAAAACATAAAGGAGCAGTGTTACCACGATGGAAGCCACTAAGGACGTCAGGGCTTCATCCCAGGTGCTGGGCAGCCACTTGAGAAATAAGGTTGTACTGATGACGGACAAGGCGACACTGGCCGCATTGGTGCCTAGAAGGACGGTATTCAAGGTTAAATCAAAATGAGCCAAGGTTTTCAAGACTTTCTTGGCGGGACGGGATCCTTGGTTAGCCAAGGCCTCCATCCGGTATTTGTTGACACAGCTGAAAGCCGTCTCGGTAAGGCTAAAGAAACCTGCCAGGAGAATAAAGACGACCGCTAGGCACAGAAAGAGAACGCTTTTCCAGTCCAAAGATGGCTTTCCTTCCTTGTATTAGTGTATCATAACGGCCCTTTTCTTTTTGAGGGCAGCCCGAAAATCCACCGATTTCAATAAGTTTATCCGTGCCTGGCAGTCCCAAACGAGTAAAACTGCCCTGCTTGGATGACGCACGGTTTCATCCCTGCTACTAAGGGCTAGGAATGATGACGGATCTTATCGAGCACATCCACCATCACCAGATGGTGTTCCTTGGCAAACTGAACCGCCGCAAAGTCAGCGGCATCATTGGCCAGCTGAGCAGGAGCATGGGCATCCATGCCATAGACGCATTTGGCTTTGTATTTGGAGACTAAGGAGAAGAAGTCATCCGTCGGATACATCCAGCGATCCACCTGACCGATATGGCGTTTGCCATTGCGGATGCCGGCCACATTGACTTCCAAAGGGACATCGTAGGCAATGCAGGCTTCGATCATCTCCCGGGAAACCTTCTTGCAGTCGCTATCGAAATTATCGATGCCGGCCATAAAATAATCCGGATGGACAAAGACGGAGAACATTCCCGTTGCCAAGGCCTGTAAGGCCAGGTCCTTATAGAGATAGAGCTGACCGGGATTGGTGATGTTGATGAAACGGGTGACGATTTCCTTCTTGCGGTTGATGGCACAGTGGTTGCCTAAGATCAGGTAATCCAGGATACCATTGGCTAAAAGTTCCTTGTAATACGGGAAATAATCCGGAAAGGACTCCGCCTCGAATCCACAGTAAATAGTCAGTCGATCAGCATATTTTTTCTCCAATGACCGGATGGAATCCACGTACCCCTGGAACAGGGAGTAGTCACCGCGGACATAAGGCTCGCTGAAATCAGGAAGCATCGCATGGTCGGAGAACCCGAGATACCGATACCCCCGGCCCAGCGCCTCTAAGACATAATCCTCATCCTCGCCGGTGGCATGGCCGCAGCGCTTAGTATGAGTATGGTAATTTGCTTGGAACATACTACTATTCTAGTAATCCTGGCTTCAGAATGAAAGAAAAAAGCCAACAGCAAAAAGAGACAGCCTCCTTCACGAGGAAGAAAAAAGAGAGTTTCCTCTTGCCGGGAGTCCATGGATAGGGGATGCTACTGAATCTTCGTCACAGAATAGCCGGCATCCTCGACCGCCTTGGCCAGGGAAGCATCTTTGACATCCTCTTTGAGGGTGACAACCGCATTCTTCTTCTCCAAAGAGACCTCGGCTTTGCTTACGCCAGGAACTTTCTCCAGCGCTGACTTAACATGCTTGACACACATCTGACACATCATCCCATCGATCGAGACTGTTTTCACCATACTGGTTACCTCCGTTGGTTTATCACTATCTTTCGAAATCATTGACTTGGTTACCGGACAGGCGACAGGAAGAAGGAACGTCTTCGGCTGACGATGACTAATAGAGGTCTTCCGTGGCTGGAAGAGATTGAGCCGCAAAGCATTCAGCACCACCGTCACACTGGAGAGACTCATGGCCGCGGCTCCCATCCAAGGCTTCATCTTGGCTAACCCCACGGCGGAGAAAGCACCCGCCGCAATCGGAATCATCACCAGATTATAGAAGAAGGCCCAGAAGAGGTTCTCTTTGATGTTGGTCATGGT
>LAHS01001107.1_pt1 | contig 32173 bp, 27 predicted proteins | sample 329651 | NCBI WGS metagenome assembly LAHS01 (sample SAMN03275699, study PRJNA271635) | activated sludge metagenome | isolation source: sample C-1 Sludge from hydrolytic chamber (first chamber) of Anaerobic...
TCGGGCAGGCGGCGCATCGCCTGCCAGAGCTCGTTCGACTCGAGACGCGACAGGGACTCCTCCGCGGGGTCGGGCGAGAGACTATGCGCGTCCGACGGGAGCGAAGACGCCTGCGACGTCTCCATCTGCTCGACGTCGCCCACGCTCTCCACGCGTCGCCGCCAGAACGCCCTGCGCAGCTCGCGGCAGCGGTTGACCGTCACGCGGAGGAGCCAGGCCTTCTCGTGCTCCTCGTCATTGAACGGGACGTCGCTCGTGAGCAGCCGCAGAAAGACGTCCTGGGAGACGTCCTGGGCGTCCGATGCCGACCAGGTCTGGCCCAGCGCCACGAGATAGACGGAGCTGCCCCAGGTGTCCATGGCGTGCACCATGAACTGCTCGGAACGATACGGCCGCGTCTGGCTTGGATTCTTTCCTGGCATTGAAAATCACCTCCTCGACCATAACATGCGCGAGGGGGGCCGATTGTTCCGTCCCGAGCCCATTTCTTTCGGGCTCTCAGACTGGCGAGAGGCTTCCTTGAGCCAGAGGGGACAGAGGAACACTAAGTTCCGCGAGACAAACCATCGATAGGGCTTTCAGGCGAATCTTGTGGTGTTCCGTTCATTTCGCGGCCTTCGGAGGGCAGAGAAGTGAGCGCAACACCACAAGATTCGCCTGAAAGCGGCCAAGGGGGAGGTGGGAGGGCCACCTCAGCCTCACGGGTGAGTTGCCGCAGACGAATCGGGCTTCTCGCTAGAAGTCGAGCCTCACGGGGATGCCCTGGCTGGCCATGTACTCCTTCACCTGGCGAATCGTGAAGGTGCCAAAGTGGAAGACGCTCGCCGCGAGGACCGCGTCGGCCTCGCCGTCGATGATGCCCTCGGCGAAGTGCTCGAGCTTCCCGACGCCGCCCGAGGCGATCACGGGGATGGGCACCGCGCGCGCGACGGCGCGGGTGAGCGGGATGTCGAAGCCGTCCTGGGTGCCGTCGCGGTCCATGCTCGTGAGGAGGATCTCGCCGGCGCCGCGGCGCGCGGCCTCCTCGGCCCAGCTCACGGCATCGATGCCCGTGGGGACGCGCCCGCCCGCGAGGTAGACCTCCCAGGAGTCGCCAGGCCCCTTGCGCTTGGCGTCGATGGCGCAGATGACGGCCTGCGAGCCGAAGGCCTCGGCCGCCAGGGTGAGAATCGCGGGGTCCCGCACGGCCGCGGAGTTGATCGAGACCTTGTCGGCGCCGGCGGCGATCATCGTCCGGCACGACGCCACGTCACGAAAGCCGCCGCCGACGGTATAGGGGATGCGCAGCTCGGCCGCCGCGCGGGAGGCGAGCTCGATCGTCGTCGCACGGTCGTCGGAGGTGGCAGTGATGTCGAGGAAGACGACCTCGTCGGCGCCCTGCAGGTCATACGTGCTCGCCAGCTCGACGGGGTCGCCCGCGTCGCGGAGGTCGACGAAGTTGACGCCCTTGACCACGCGCCCGTTCTTGACGTCCATGCAGGGGATGACGCGCTTGGTGAGCATGACGACTCCTCTCGTAGGGCCTGGCGACAAGCACCGTGCCCGTGTGATGCGAAATGCGGCCTGACGCGTCAGGACGTGCGGTCGTCCCGGACGTCTTCCGAGCCTGCGGCGGCGAGCGCCTCCTCGAGCGAGAAGTTCCCCTCGTAGATGGCTCGTCCGGTGATGCACCCCTCGATCGTCGCGGGACCGGCCGCCGCGAGGGCACGGATGTCATCCAGGCTCGCGATGCCTCCGCTCGCCACGACCGGGAATCCCGCAACGCTCGCGACGTGGCGATAGGCGTCCACGTCGACGCCCGTCTGCATGCCGTCACGGGAGATGTCCGTGAAGACGAGGTGCCGGTAGCCGAGGTCGGCGAGGTGGGCGACGAGGTCGTCGGCGGCGAGGCTGGCACCCTCGCGCCAGCCGTTGACCTTCACCTGCCCGTCCTTCGCGGCGACGTCGGCCACGACGAGGTCGCCGAAGTCACGCGCGGCGGCAGCGGCGAACGCGGGGTCGCGGACGAGGGCCGTACCGATCGAGATGCGCCTCACGCCGAGATCGGCGAGACGCTCGACGGCGGCCACCGAGCGAACGCCCCCGCCGGCGTCGACGTAGATGCCGTCCACGTCGCAGATGCCGCGAATCGCCTCGGCGTTCGCGGCGCGCGCCGCGTCGTCCTCCTCGAAGGTACTCGAGAGGTCCACGACGTGAATCCAGGTCGCGCCTCGCGAGAGGAAGTCCTCCGCGACGGCGACGGGATTGTCGGAGTACACGTCCATCCTCGAGCGCTCGCCCCTCGAGAGGCGGACGACCTGCCCGCCGACGAGGTCTATCGCGGGAAAGACGATCATGTGCGGCCTCCGACGAGGCGGACGTAGTTGGCAAGGATGCCGAGTCCGACCGTGGAGCTCTTCTCGGGGTGGAACTGCACGCCGAAGACGTTGTCGTGCCACACCGCCGAGGCGAAGCTCCGCACGTAGTGGGTGTAGCCCGCGACGTCTGCGGGGTCGACGTCCTCGTCGAGGGCGTAGGAGTGCGTGAAGTAGACGTTCGCGCCCTGCGCCACGCCCGCGAAGAGCGGGCAGGCGCGACCGTGGTCGGTGAGCTGCAGCTGGTCCCAGCCCACGTGCGGGACCTTGAGCCGGGAGGACACGAGACGCGTGGCCGAGCCTCTGAGCACGCCGAGGCCGCTCACCCAGCGTCCGTCGTCGGCAGGCTGCGCGACGCGCTCGTCTCCCCGTTCGAAGAGGAGCTGCAGGCCGAGACAGATGCCGAGAAAGGGCACGCCGCGGCCGATGGCGTCGACGACCGCCGGACTCTGGCCCGACTCGTCCATGAAGAGCATCGCGTCCTCGAAGCTCCCCACGCCGGGAAGCACCACGCCCGACGCGTCGCGGATGGTCGCGGGGTCATCCGACGCCACGGCGCTGCCGCCCACGTCGGCGAGGCTGCGCACCACCGAGAGGAGGTTTCCCTTGTGATAGTCGACGACGACGATTCCCGCCATCAGAGCACGCCCTTCGTGGAGGGGATGCCCTCGACGCGCGGGTCGGGCTCGACGGCGGCGCGAATCGCGCGCGCGGCCGCCTTGAACGTGGCCTCGAGGATGTGGTGGGCGTTGTCACCGGTGACCTTGCGCAGGTGGAGCGTCATGCCGGCGTCGCGCGCGAGACCCGCGAAGAACTCGTGACCGAGCTCGGTGTCGAAGCTGCCCACCTTCTCGGGACCGATCTCGACGTCCCAGAAGAGCTCGCCTCGACCGGAGAAGTCGACGGCGGCCATGACGAGCGCCTCGTCGAGGGGGACGAGCGCGTCGCCGAAGCGACGGATGCCCGCCTTGTCGCCGAGCGCCTCGCGGAGGGCCTGGCCGAGGGCGATGCCGGTGTCCTCGACGGTGTGGTGGTCGTCCACCCAGGTGTCGCCCTCCACGTGGACCGTCATGTCGATGAGCGAGTGGCGCGAGAAGGCGGTGAGCATGTGGTCGAAGAAGCCGACGCCCGTCTTGACGTCGCTCCTGCCCGTGCCGTCGAGGTCGATCTCGACCAGGATGTCGGTCTCGCCGGTCCTGCGCGTGATGCTTGCGGTCCTGCCCATGGCTATGCCTCCGAGAGAATCGACGTTATCGCGGCCACAACCTCGTCGTTCTCCTCGGGGGTTCCCACGGTGACGCGGAGACAGTCCGCGAGGCCGGGCGTCGAGGAGAAGTCGCGTACCAGTATGGAACACTCGTCACGCAGCCTCGCCCTGACCTGCGCGGCGTTCGGCAGCCGCACGAGCAGGAAGTTGGCCGCGCTCGGCCAGGTGCGCACGCCGAGCGGGGCGAGCCGGTCGAGCCCGGCGGCAAGCCGGGAGCGCTCCGAGACGATCCTCGCGATGCTCGGCGCGAACTCGTCACGCATCCGCACGCCGACGAGGGCGGCGGCCTGGGAGAGCACGTTCACCGAGTAGGGCTGGCGCACGGCGGCGAGCGCCGCGACCACGCTCGGGTCGGCGAGCACGTAGCCGAGACGGACGCCCGCCATCTGGAACGCCTTGGACATCGTGTGCAGCACGGCGAGGTTGTCGTACGTGTCGAGAAGCCCCTCGCAGCTCGCGCCCTCCCCGCCGAACTCGATGTAGGCCTCGTCGGCGAGGACGATGCCGGGGCAGGCCTCGCACACGCGGGCGATGCCCTCGTGCGGGAAGAGACCGCCCGTGGGGTTGTTCGGCGTGGTCACGATCACGAGGTTGGCCGTCCGGGCAGCCTCTACGACGGCGTCCACGTCGAGCTCGTAGGTGTCGGGGTCGCGCTCGACGCTCGTGACGGGGGTGTCCACGAGGCCTGCGTAGAGGTCGTAGACCGAGAAGGTGGGCGGGCAGGTCACGAGCGGGCGGCCAGGTCCCCCGAAGGCGAGGAAGAGGTTGAAGAGCAGCTCGTCCCCGCCGTTGCCGACGATGACCCGGTCGGCGGACACGCCGTGCCACTCCGCGATCGCCGACCGCAGCTCGTCCGAGAGGGCGACCGGGTAGCGGTTCGTGGGCGTGGCGGCGAGGGCGGCGTCGATGGCCGTGCGCACCGCGGGCGGCATGGGGTAGGTGTTCTCGTTGGCCGAGAGGTTGATGCGCGTGGGCTTGAAGGCGGGGTCGTAGGGCTCGAGAGCCGCGGCGGCCGGCCTCATGAGGGCGCGGACCTCGGGTGAGATGCTCGCCGTCATGACCGCTCCCCGGAGAGATTCGGGACACCGGGCTTGTCGAGCTCGCGCGGCCAGGCGGTGCGCATGGCGTCCTCGCAGGCGCCGACCGGGTCGTCGAAAGTGTCGACGCCCTCGTCCACGAGCCTGCGGCGAAGTCCCACGGACAGGGCATGCGCCCACAGCCCCTCCGCCTGCGCCATGTCCTGGACGGCCGGGGCGTCGGCCGCCATGCCCTCCGGCGTGTAGCAGATCACGCTCGAGCGCTTCTGGAAGTCGTAGACGCCGAGGGGGTTGGAAAAGCGAGCCGTGCCGCCCGTGGGCAGCGTGTGGTTGGGGCCGGCCACGTAGTCGCCGAGGGGCTCGGAGCTCCAGGCGCCCACGAAGATGGCACCGGCGTTCCGAATCTTGCCGAGAAGGCCCATGGCGTCGGCGCAGTGCAGCTCGAGGTGCTCGGGCGCGACCACGTTGACGGCCTCGACGGCGGCGTCGAGGGTGTCGGCCACGACGATCACGCCGCGGTCGTCGAGTGAGGAGCGCGTGATCGTCTCGCGCGGGCTCTGGGCAACGAGGCGCTCCGCCGAGTCAAGCACGCGACCGGGAAGCGTGGCGTCGCAGGTCACGAGGTAGCAGGAGGCCATGGGGTCATGCTCTGCCTGCGCCATGAGGTCTGCCGCCACGACCACGGGATCGGCCGTCGCGTCGGCGAGCACGCAGACCTCGGAGGGTCCGGCGACCATGTCGATCCCGACGTCCCCCGAGACGTAGCGCTTGGCGGCGGCCACGAAGGCGTTGCCCGGGCCCACGATCTTGTCGACGGCGGGGATGGTCTCCGTGCCATAGGCTACGGCGCCGATGGCCTGCGCGCCTCCGACGGCGTAGACCTCGTCGACGCCGGCGATGGCAGCTGCGGCGAGCGTGTAGGCCGAGAGCGACCCGTCGCGCTGCGGGGGCGTGACCATGATGACGCGAGGCACGCCCGCCACCTTGGCGGGGATGGTGTCCATGAGGACGGTGGAGGGATACTGCGCGCGACCACCGGGCACATAGACGGCGACGGACGCCACGGGCGTGACCTTCACGCCGAGAATCGTGCCGTCGGGACGCGTCGTGAACCACGACTGCTCCCGCTCCCGCTCGTGGAAGTCGAGGATCTGGTCGTGCGCGCGGCGCAGCGACGCGAGGAAGCCGGGGTCAACCATGTCGAGGGCCCCCCGGACCACGTCGTCGGGCACGCGGAAGGCGTCGGGGCACGCGCCGTCGAACTTCAGGCAGTAGCTCCGGACGGCCGCGTCACCGTGGTCGCGGACGTCGTCGACGATGGCCTCGGCCGAGGCCATGACGTCGCGGGGCAGGGCGCCCGAGCGGTTGAGGTCGGCCGACGTGAGCGCACGCCCACCGGAAAGCTTCACGGTTCTCATCGCATCTCCTCACTCGAGACCTCGGCGAGACGAGCCGCGAGGTCGCGGATTCTTCTGTCGCAGCGGTACGCCGCGGGACCCGCGAAGAAGCGGGCGGTGCACTCCATGACGTCGTCGACGACCACGAGGTCGTTCTCTCGCAGCGTGGTGCCGGTGGCCGTGATGTCGACGATGCGGTCGGTCATGCCCACGATGGGGCCGAGCTCGATGTTGCCGTGCAGGGTGACGATGTCCACCTGCTGGCCGATCGAGTCGTAGTAGGCCTGGGTGATGCGCGGGTACTTCGTGGCCACGCGGACGGTGCCGCGCCACGAGTAGTTCCGCTCGGCGAGGCCGGCGTTGGCGGCAGGCTCGGCGACGATGAACTTGCACCAGCCGTAGTGCAGGTCAACGAGCTGGAGAAGGTCGAGGCCCGCCTCGACGATGGAGTCCTTGCCGCAGATGCCGCAGTCCGCACCGCCGTGTCCCACGAAGACCGGAGCGTCCTGGGCGCGCACGATCACGTACTCGACGTCACCCTCCGAGATGATGAGCTTGCGACCGGGGTCGCGCAGCCCCTCGACGGGCAGCCCCGCCGCCTCGAGCACGCGGATGGTGTCCTTGAGCAGCGAACCCTTGGGAACGGCGATGCGCAGGGGACGGTCGGCCAGGCGGACGCCAGGCGTGACCACGCCCGACTCGCCCGGCTCGCCGAGAATCTCCTGCAGGCGCTCGAGCGAGATCGCGAAACCGCAGGCGGCGATGCCCGGTCTGCCGAGGTTCGCGAGCACGGCGTCGTAGCGGCCGCCCGAGGCGAGGCTCGCGGCGATGCCCTCGGCATAGCCCTTGAAGATGATGCCGGTGTAGTAGTCGAAGGAGTTGATGATCGAGAAGTCAAAGGAGACGCGGCCCTCGCCGAAGAGGTCGTCGAGCTTGCCCACGAGCCTCCTGAGCTCGACGGTGCCGCGCGCCTCGGCCGCCACGCCCGCGTCGGCGAGCAGAGCGTCGATCGTGTCGATGACCTCGACGCCGCCGTTGAGGCGCGGGACGGCGCGAATGGCCCAGGCGGCCTCCGGTGTGAGACGATTGCCCGCCGCGGCGACGAGCTCGTCGAGACCGACGAGGTCCGACTCGTGCACGAGGGCGAGGGCGCGCTCGCGGAAGTTCGCCGAGGGAGCGCACTCGTCGAGAAGCGAGGTGAGCGGTGTCACGGAGCCGAAGACGATGCGCCACGCGGGAACCTCGAGCTTGGAGAGGACCTCGGCGAGGAGACGGACGACCTCAGTCTCGGACGCGGTCCCCTCGTCGCCCACGAGCTCGACGCCGAGCTGCGTGAACTGGCGCGGCTGGCCCTTGAGCGACGACTCCTCGCGGACGACGGGTGCGGCGTAGCGGAAGCGGACCGGCAGCTCGTCCGCGCCGACGCGCGTGGCGATGAGGCGGGCGATGGGCAGCGTGAGGTCGGGACGGAGCATGAGGAGGCTGCCGTCGCTGTCAAAGAGCTGGAAGGGCGAGCCCTTGATGCGCCCGCCGCGCTCGAGGGCGCTCCTCTCCTCGAGGAGCGGGGTCTCGACCGGAAGGTAGCCGTGGGCGGAGAAGCACTCGCGTACGGTGGTTGAGATGCGCTCGCGTGCGAGCGCCTCCTGCGGGAGGATGTCGCGGAACCCCCTGGGCGTGCCTGCTATCACGATGCTTCCCTTCTCGGCGCGCGAGCGCCTGGTACTTCTGCCGTACGGTGCCGTGTACTTTAGCACACTAAAGTGCCTGTGCAAGCTCCGCCAGCAAATCGGCATGAAACGGGACGCTACCGCCTTCGCAGGAAGCGACGGGTAAGCGTCTTGATGAGACGGGCCTCGGGCATCCTGAGCAGGAACGCGAGCCCGTAGGTCACGACGAGCGCGGGCACGCCGGCGAGGACGCAGTAGAGGATCGACCTCATGGTGGCGCCCGAGCAGCTCCCCATCGTGGCGTTGAGCAGCGAGAGCAGGGCGAAGCCCGCCCCGGCGCCGGCGGCGCCGATCGCGAGCGACTTCAGGAAGGTCACGATGACCGAGCGCATGCCGAGCTGGCCGAGCTTGCGTCGCAGGCTCACGAACATCACGAGATCGATGGCCGCGAAGAAGAAGAACGACGAGGCCGCGACGAAGTTGAGCCCGAGATACGGGGTGAACGCAAGGAGAATGACCACCTGGAGCACTGAGGCGATGATGCTCGCCACCGCGTAGAGGATCATCTGCCGCATGGCCGAGACGACCTTCTGCAGGTACATGCAGACGGCGTACACGGGAAGCGCGATGGCGTCGAAGATGAGGTACTGCGCCGTGGCCCAGATCTCATCGGGGGTGAAGTTGCCCGCCGCGATCACCGAGATGAGCGGCACCGAGAACACGATGAGATAGAGCATGAACGGGACCATGAAGAAGAAGATCTGGCTCAGACCGCTCGCGATGCCATGCCTGAACTCGGGCAGGTCCTGTTTGGCCCAGCTGTCCGAGAGCTCGGTGAACATGGCGGTGGTGATGGGCACGGTGAGGATGGCGTAGGGCAGCGTGTACCACAGGCGCGCGTAGTACATGATGGAGGCGCCCGAGGCCGTGACCGAGAGCGACGAGGAGGACTGGACCGACGTCGTGACGAAGGACGTGAGCATGACCACGAGCGACGGGACGCCGATCTTGACGGTCTCCATGAGATCGGGGTCATGGAAGTTGATGTGCCAGCGCAGGCGCACGCCGTGTTTCCTCAGGGAGGGAAGCTGGACGAGCACCTGGATCGCCACGCCGACCGGGTTGCCCAGGGCGAGGATCACGAGCGCGAGCTGGGGGTTGGTCGGCGCGAGGAAGGCGTAGGCGAAGAACGACGCCGTCGTCACGAAGTTGTTGAAGATGGGGGCGGCCGAGCTCCAGAGGTAGTCTCGCTCGGCGTTGAGCACTCCCGAGATGATCGTCGAGAGCGCGTAGAGCACGACCTCGATGACGAAGAACCTGAAGAACCAGACCGTCAGGTCGAAGTCGAAGTCGGACGACGCCGAGAAGGACTGGGTCCATACGAGCTGCGCGGCGAAGATGAAGCCGAGGACCGCGGTCGCGCCCATGACCACGAGGATGATGGAGACGAGGTTGGAGGTGTACTCGTCGGCGCCGGCGCGTCCGGCCCGCTTCTTGACCGACATGTACACGGGCAGGAAGGCCGTCGTGAGCATGCCGGCGACGACGAGCTCGTAGAGGCTGTTCGGCAGGTTGTTTGCCACCGAGTAGCAGCTCGCCATCACCGTGACGCCGATGGCGTACGCCTGGCCCCAGGTCCTGAAGAAGCCGGTGAGACGGCTCACGATGACGAGGCCGCTCATGAGGGCGGCGCTGCGTCCCACCTGCGCGCTCTTCTCCTCTGCCGTCGCGGCGGGAGACGCGTCGGGGCTCAGGGGAGCGGGGCTGTCGTCAGAAACGCCTCCTGGCGCACGACGGGGCGCGTCCTCGACGGGCACGTCTCGGCGCATGTGCTTGGGTGTGGACATGTCACATCCCCTCTCGCGTGATGTCCGCGTACGTCGCCTCGCAGAAGGCGACGAGGTCGTCGGGGGCGAGCACGAGGCTCAGGCCCCGCCTCCCGCCCGAGATGTGGATGAGGTCGAAGAGCTGGGCCGTCTCGTCGATGAGGGTGGGAAAGCGCTTCCTCATGCCCACGGGCGAGCAACCGCCGCGCACGTAGCCGGTCGTGGGCTCGAGGTCGCGGACGTGCATGAGCACGAGCGACTTCTCCCCCGCCGCCGCGGCGGCCTTCTTGAGGTCGAGCTCGGCGGCGACCGGGATGCAGCAGACCACGTGGCCGCCCGAGGACGACGTGCAGACGAGCGTCTTGAACGAGGACGCGGGATCGTCGCCGAGCGCCTCGGCTATGTGCAGCCCGAGCTCGGAGGAGCCGTCCTCCTCGTCGACCTCGTAGGTGACGGACTCGAAGCTCACGCCGGCCTCCTCGAGCTCGCGCATGGCGTTGGTCTTGGCGACCTTCTCCCTCTTCGCCATGGGCGTCACGCCTCCCTGTCGAGACGGGCGTGGTCGCGGGCGAGAATCTCCTTCAGGAACTGGCCGGTGTAGCTCTCGGGCACCTCGGCGACCTCCTCGGGCGTGCCGTAGGCGACCACCGAGCCGCCGGCGTCCCCGCCCTCGGGGCCCATGTCGAGGACGCGATCGGCCATCTTGACCACGTCGAGGTTGTGCTCGATGACGAGCACGGTGTTGCCCGCGTCGACGAGCTTCTCGAGAACGTCCACGAGCTGGCGGACGTCCTCGAAGTGCAGGCCGGTGGTCGGCTCGTCGAGGATGTAGAAGGTGCGACCGGTCTGCTGGCGGTGGAGCTCCTTGGCGAGCTTCACGCGCTGCGCCTCGCCGCCCGAGAGCGTCGTCGCGGGCTGGCCGAGGTGGATGTAGCCGAGGCCGACGTCGCAGAGCGTCTGCAGCTTGTTCTTGATGCGCGGGATGTTCGTGAAGAACGCGAGCGCCTCGGTGACGGTCATGTCAAGCACGTCCGAGATGGACTTGCCGTGGTAGGTGACCTCGAGCGTCTCCCGGTTGTAGCGTCGGCCGTGACAGACCTCGCAGGGGACGTAGACGTCGGGCAGGAAGTTCATCTCGATCTTGATCTGGCCGTCGCCCTTGCAGGCCTCGCAGCGACCGCCGGGCACGTTGAACGAGAAGCGCCCCGGCGAGTAGCCGCGGGCACGGCTCTCGGGCGTGGAGGCGTAGAGCGCGCGAAGGTCGTCCCAGAGGCCGATGTAGGTCGCGGGGTTCGAGCGGGGCGTGCGGCCGATGGGGCTCTGGTCGATGTCGATGACCTTGTCGATGAGGCCGATGCCCTCGATGGAGCGGAAGGGGCCGACCATCCGCTTCGAGCGGTGGACGGCGTTCGTGAGCGCCGGCGCGAGCGTGTCGGTGACGAGCGAGCTCTTGCCCGAGCCCGAGACGCCCGTGACCACCGTGAGCGTGCCGAGCTCGATGCTGACGGTCACGTTCTTGAGGTTGTTCGCCCGCGCTCCCGTGACCGTGATGCGGCCGCGGTCGGGGTTCCGGCGCTCCTCGGGCAAGCGAATCTGGCGCTTGCCGATGAGGTAGGCGCCGGTGAGGGAGTCAGGATTGGCCTCGATCTGGTCCGGCGTGCCCTCGGCGACCACGTGCCCTCCGAGCTCGCCCGCCCCTGGGCCCATGTCGATGACGTAGTCGGCCGCGCGGATCGTGTCCTCGTCGTGCTCGACGACGATGACGGTGTTGCCCTGGTCGCGCAGACGCCGCAGCGTCTCGATGAGGCGGTTGTTGTCACGCTGGTGCAGGCCGATGGAGGGCTCGTCGAGGATGTAGAGCACGCCCATGAGGCCGGCGCCGATCTGCGTGGCGAGCCTGATGCGCTGCGCCTCGCCACCCGAGAGCGTCGCGGCCGCGCGGGAGAGCGTGAGGTAGTCGAGGCCGACGTTGACCATGAAGCGCAGGCGCTCCCTGATCTCCTTGACGATGGCGCCGGCGATGAAGAGCTGGCGCTCGTCGAGGTCGAGCCCCTCGAAGAAGGCGAGGCAGTCGCGGCACGACATGTTGCAGACCTCGTAGATGTTCTTGTCGCCGACCGTCACGGCGAGAAACTCGGGCTTGAGCCTCGCCCCGTGGCAGGTCGAGCAGGGCACCTCGCGGATGTACTTCTCGAGGTGCGTCTTCATGGTCTCCGACGTCGTCTCCTGGTACTTGTCGAAGAGGATCTTGCGGACGCCCGAGTACGTCGTGAACCAGTGCGTGTTGCGGCCGTCGCGCGTGACGTAGTCGACGCGGACCTTCGTGGCGCCGAGGCCGTCGAGAAGGACGTTCTGCGCCTCCTCGGGCAGGTCCGACCAGGGGGTCTGGTCCGAGATGCCGACGTGTTTGCAGACGGCGGCGAGGATCTGCGGGTAGTAGTTCGAGTGTCCGAAGAGGCTGCCGAAGACGCCCTCGGAGACCGAGAGGGACGGGTCCTCGATGAGGGCGGCGGCGTCGACGATCTTGCGGAAGCCGAGCCCGTCGCAGTCGGGGCAGGCGCCATAGGGGGCGTTGAAGGAGAAGTCGCGGGGCTGGAGGTCGTCGATGGAGTGGCCGTGCTCGGGGCAGGCGAGGGCAAGCGAGTACTGGAGCAGCTCGCCGGGCATGCGCTCGGGGTCGTCCCGATCGGGCAGGAGGTAGACGCCGACCTTGTCCGAGGCGAGCTTGGTGGCCTGCTCGACCGCCTCGGCGATGCGGCCCGTCGAGTCCTCGTGGATGACGACGCGGTCGACGACGACCTCGACGGTGTGCTTGAGCTTCTTCTCGAGCTTGATGTCCTCCTCGAGGTCGCGGACCTCGCCGTCCACGCGGACGCGGGAGAAGCCCTCCTTCTTGAGGTCGGCGAAGAGCTTGGCGTACTCGCCCTTGCGTCCGAGCACCACGGGCGCGAGAACGAGCGCCCTTCTCCCCTGGCCGGCGGCGAGGACCTTGTCGGCGACCTGGTCCGTGGTCTGGCGCTCGATCACGCGACCGCACTCGGGACAGTGCGGGACGCCGACGCGGGCGAAGAGGAGGCGGAGGTAGTCGTAGATCTCGGTGACGGTGCCCACGGTCGAGCGGGGGTTGCGCGAGGTCGTCTTCTGGTCGATGGAGACCGCGGGCGAGAGCCCGTCGATCGAGTCGAGGTCGGGCTTGTCCATCTGGCCGAGGAACTGCCGCGCGTAGCTCGAGAGGCTCTCGACGTAGCGACGCTGGCCCTCGGCGTAGATCGTGTCGAAGGCGAGGCTCGACTTGCCCGAGCCCGACAGCCCCGTGATCACGACGAGCTCGTCGCGGGGGATGTCTACGTCCACGTTGGCGAGGTTGTGCTCGCGGGCGCCGCGGATGACTATTGAGTCGTTTGCCATGCAGGACCTCTCACGGTCTCTAACTGCGATTTTGTACAGCCCTCGAGTGTACCCGAGTGACCGTGCGCGACAGCCGTGACGGACCAGAGACCGCATGACGCACACCTCGCGCCAAGGTGGGGGCGAGAGGCCCGACGACTCCCCTACCGCTACGTCAGGAGCCCGGGCAGCGAGTCGGTCGCCCAGCAGCGGTCGCGGACGCCGACCCAGACGTCCCCGTAGACCTCCCGCTCCCTCAGCCGCTCGCTCACCTCGGCAGTCATCGAGGGGTCCTCGTCGGCGAGCCGCTCGAGGGCGGGCAGGGCGTCGTCCGAGAGGGACGCGAGGTAGTCCACGTCGATCGTCTCGACGCTCCCGGAGAGGTAGCCGTCCACGTCGAAGCTGGCGACGCGCGCGTCCACCCCGGAGAGGGCGAAGGCGCACCACAGGGCGAGCAGGAAGCCGAGCGCGACGGGGTAGAGCTGAAAGCGCGTGCTCAGGACTCGCACGGCGCAGAGAACGACCACGACGGCGATGGCGACCATGCCCAGCAGCGTGAACGCCCGCAGCTCCGAGAGACCGAAGACGTGGATGTAGAGCCCCATGCGCCAGGCAGCGGAGGCGTCCATCACGAGCGTGAGCGCGAGCAGGGCGAGCTGCGCCACGTCCACGGCGCGGGAGCGAGCGGCGTCCCGTCTCGCCTGGAGCGTGACGAGAAGCACGCAGACGTTGATGGCGGCAACGGCGACGAGCTCGAAGAAGCCCGAGCGCGCATAGGTCGCATAGCCGCCGGCGGCGTCGGAGACCTGCGTCCCGCCGAAGAGGTAGCCACATTGGATGAGAACGAAGGCGAGGTAGACCACATCGAGGATGACGAGGGCGGGAAGCACGGCCGCCACGCTCGCCGCGTGGACGCGGACGCTCGGCGCAGGCGTGCGCGCACCCTCACCACGCGCGAGCGAGACGAGGAGCGACGACGCCACGAGCGTCACGAGGGCGAAGCGGACGAGACGGACGACGTTGGTCCCGAAGTCGTCACCCATCCACGAGAAGACGCGCTCGAGGTCGCGCCCGAAGACCGCGTCGGCGCGCATGAGCAGGGGCAGCACCACGCAGAGCACGGCACAGGCGGCAGCGACGCTGAGCAGGGCCGCCCGGCGCTCGCCCGCACGTCCGCGACCGGAGCGCACGAGGGCGCGAAGGGGATGCGTGAGGTGCGCGAACTGCGAGCGCAGGAAGAATCCGACCGCGGACAGCGCGCCTGACGCGCGCAGGGCGACGCCGTCCGAACACCCGGAGAGCAGAAGGTACTCGAGCATGCAGGCCGCCGCGAGCACGAGGGCGTTGCACGCACGAACGGAGGAGTCGTTCGTGACGGCGGGCGCGCAGGCGAGCACGACGACCGCCGCGAGCATGAGCGCGGACCCGCGCGTGATCCTGAGCCCTCGTCCGCGCAGCGCGAGCGCGCAGGCGAAGAAGCCGAGAATCGCCACCGTGAGGGCGAACCCTCCGCAGAGCACGAGCACCGACGAGAGCACGAGGTCGTCGACGGCCGCGCACCACCAGAGCGACAGGCCGGCGGCGCAGGCGACCGCAGCCCAGTCGCGGACGCCGAAGACGAGCTCGGGCTTCTCGCCAGACGTCGCGGGCGAGGAATCGGCAGACGGGTAGCCCGGGAGCGTCGGGCGCTCCCCTTCGGAAACCAGTTGTGACATGTGTCTACTCCCTTTGGTCGCTGCCCTCGTCGGGCACGTATTCGAGGAGGTCGGAGGGCTGGCAGTCCAGCTCGCGGCAGATCGCCTCGAGGGTCGAGAAGCGGATCGCCTTGGCCTTGCCCGTCTTGAGGATCGAGAGGTTGGCGATGGTCACGCCCACGCGCTCGGAGAGCTCGGTCAGGCTCATCTTGCGTCGGGCGAGCACCACGTCGAGATTCACGACGATGCGTCCCATGGCTACACCACGAGGTCGTTCTCGGACTTGATGTCCGCCGCGGACGAGGCGAGATGGGAGAGCGACACGCAGACCACCGTGAGCGCGAAGGTGAAGACGAAGGCGACGGAGAGCGAGGCCACGACCGAGAAGGCCAGGCCGTCGACGGCGAGGACGCCGATGACGATGAGCGCGAGCCACACGAGGGCGTCTGCCGCGGCGAAGTACCCCATCGCCCGCAGGCGCCGCGCGTTCTCCTTGGTGAAGGTCTCGCCGTGACCGATCGCCGAGAAGAGTCCCCAGGCCCGGGCGCCAAGGGCGAGCAGAGGGGCAATGCCCACCGCGAAGCCGATCGTCGCGCCGGCGGGTACCACGCCGCGCGCCTCGACGTCGGGTATCACGGCGACGAGCACGAACAGGCAGGCGGCGCAGGCGAGCAGGTCGACTGCCTTGAGCACCGCCGCCATCTCCCGATGTGTCATGAGCACCTCCGGTCCGTCTCGACCCTACGACCATGAGGATAGCATGACATTATCGATATTCAATGCCAATTTATCGTTTTTCGATAATTACATACGAACGCGAGAAGACGGGCCTCTCAGAGCGCGGTGTTAGGACACGAGGACCTTGACGCAGGCCTTGCGCAGCGGCGCTGGGCCGTCGACGGAGCAGCCCGGCTTGTGGGCGTCGCAGGGAGGGGTCACGACGATGTCGCCCTCGCGGAGGGTCACCCACGACTCACGCAGGGGATGGGCGTAGACGCCGAAGTCGGCATCCTTGTCGAAGGCGCCCTGGGGCTCCACCTCATCGACCGCGGCGATGCCGATGCGCTCGGTGCCGCTGATCACGCAGTGGATGTCGGCGTAGCGGCGGTGCGCCTCGTAGTCCTTCTCGGCGGCGTCGACGGTCGTGAACTCCATGACGTTGGCGAAGACCGCGTCGTCTCCGGAAATCTCGTTTCTGCCCAGCGGGACGGCGGTGAGGTCGGTCGTGCGGAGCCACTCGATGGCCTGGACGAAGCGCTCCCGGGTGAGGTCGTTGTCGGCGACGTTCTCGATGGACGTGAAGATCATGGCGATCCCCTTCCCGCGCACGCGGCGCATCGTTTCTCGGCGGCACAAGTATGGACCATCCCCGGGCGTCCCACTCGGGTAGAATCGTCACGTACGCACACAGACGCCCCCGACGGGGCGTGGGAGAGGAGCCACAATGGCAGACATCGACGAGGGCGAGCTGCGCAAGGAGGTCGACGAGGTCCTGCACGGCACCAAGCGCAACCAGGGGCCCCAGGTCTTCGAGCAGAACGGCCGCTCTGACATCAAGCACGTAATGGGCGTCATCTCGGGCAAGGGAGGAGTCGGCAAGTCGTTCGTCACGGGCATCCTCGCCGTCGAGCTCGCACGCCGCGGCGCCAGGGTGGGCATCCTCGACGCCGACATCACTGGTCCGTCCATCCCCAGGATGCTCGGCCTCTCGGGCGTCCACGCCACGGGCGAGGACGAGATGCTCGTCCCCGTGACGACCAAGGGCGCCATCAAGGTCATGAGCGCCAACCTCGTCCTCGAGTCCGAGACCGACCCCGTCCTCTGGCGCGGGCCCGTCGTCGCCAACGCGATCGAGCAGTTCTACTCCGAGACCATCTGGGGCGACATCGACTATCTCCTCGTGGACATGCCCCCGGGAACCTCCGACGTCGCGCTCACCGTGTTCCAGTCGCTGCCCATCGAGGGCGTCGTGATCGTCTCGAGCCCCCAGGACCTCGTCCAGATGGTCGTGGGCAAGGCCGTGAACATGGCGAACATGATGCGCGTGCCGATTCTCGGCCTCGTGGAGAACATGGCCTACCTCACCTGCCCGCACTGTGGCGAGAAGATCGAGCCCTACGGCCCGAGCCGCCTCGCCGAGACGGCCGAGTCCTTCGGGATCTCCCCGCTCGGGCAGCTGCCCATCGACCCCGCGCTCGCCGCGGCATGCGACCAGGGCACCATCGAGGACGTGCTCCCCGAGGGGCTTCTCCCCGACGCCGTCCAGACCATCATCCAGGTGTCCGAGCTCATGGACGCGGCCCTCGGCAGGGGCTAGCGTCAGATGCCCTCCCGCACCCGCACCGTGTCACGACAGCAGCTCCGCGCGCGCCAGCTCGCGCACGCGGCGGACACGCCTGTGCCGGACTCTCCAGACGTCATCGTCTGCGGCGGTGGCGCGGCGGGTCTCGCGGCGGCGATCGCCTCCGCGGAGCGTGGCGCGACGACGGTGGTGCTCGAGCGTGACGCGGAGTGCGGTCGAAGCATCCTCGCCACGGGCAACGGACGGTGCAACCTCTCCAACCTCGAGCTCTCGCCCGACCGATACAACGACCCCTCGTTCGTCGCAGCGGTGGTCGGCGAGACGTTCCTCGAAGACACCCTCTCCTTCCTCGGCAGCTGCGGCTTGGCGTGGAGGAGCGAGGAGGGCAAGCTCTACCCCACGAGCAACCGCGCGGACTCCGTGAGGAGCGTGCTTCTCTCGCGGGCGCGACGCGCGGGGGTGGTGCTGGCAGGAGCGCGCGACGTCAGACGGGTCGAGCGGACGCCCGGCGGTCTCTCCGTCACCTGGGACGAGAGCTTCTCAGCCAGGAGCGCGACCGCCGAGGCTCGCGCGGTCGTCGTCGCCACGGGTGGCGGTGTCCTGGCGGCGCTCTCCGACCTGCAGCTCGACCTCAAGCCGACCTCTCCCGTCCTCTGCCCGCTCGCCTGCGAGGCGTCACCCGTCCTCGCCCTCGACGGCCGTCGCGTGCGCGCCGAGGTGACGCTCCTGCGTCAGGGGACCGTTCTCTCGCGCGAGGCCGGCGAGGTGCTCCTGCGCGGTTATGGGCTCTCGGGAATCGTGCTGTTCGACCTGTCCCGCCTCGCCCTCCCGGGAGACGTGCTCTCGCTCGACCTCCTCGCCGACGTGCCCGAAGACGCCGTCAGGCGCGCGATCGAGCTGGACACGGCGGACGGCCTCCTCGACCCCGAGCTCGCCCGCGTGCTCGGGGCGAAGGCAGACGTCGCCGCCGCGCTCGAGGGTGCGCGGCACGTCCGCCTCACGGTCAAGGGGCTGGCTGAGACGGACCACGCGCAGGTCATGCGTGGTGGCCTCTCCAACCGGCAGTTTGACCCGAGGACCCTGGGCGCGCGCTCCCTCCCCGGTCTCTTTGCCTGCGGGGAGGTCCTCGACGTCGACGGGGCCTGCGGAGGCTTCAACCTCTCATGGGCATGGCGCAGCGGCGAGATCGCGGGCACCGCGGCAGCCGTCCGCGCGCGGGGAGGAGCGATCCTGTGATCGAGGTCTCGGGAGTCAAGGTCCCCCTCGCACGTCTCGACGGCACCGACGAGACCGAGGCCCGCGTCGTGCGCGGCGCCCTGCTTCACAAGCTCCGCCTTCCCTCTCCAGACGTCGCCTCCGTCGAGCTGCGCCGTCGTTCCATAGACGCCCGCAAGCGCGATGCGATTCAGCTCACCTACACGGTGCGCGCCGAGCTCACCGGTGGCGCCAAGGCCGAGACGGCGCTCATCTCTCACTTGGCCAGCCGCCATGCGGACGGTGGCGTCTCTCGCGTGACCGAGACGCCCTTCTCGCTGCCCGCCCTCTCCGGGCCCCGCCCCGCGGAGCACCCGGTCGTCGTCGGCGCCGGATGCGCGGGGCTCTTCTGCGCCCTCGCCCTCGCGCAAGCCGGTCTCGAGCCGCTGCTCGTCGAGCGCGGTGACGACGCCGCGCGGCGAACCCGCGTCGTTGCGCTTCACAACGAGACGGGCGTCCTCGACCCCGAGAGCAACATCCAGTTTGGCGTGGGTGGTGCGGGCACCTTCTCGGACGGCAAGCTCCAGACGGGAACCAAGAGCGACTCGCACCGACTCATCCTCGAGACCTTCGTGGCCGCGGGCGCTCAGCGGCAGATTCTCTGGGACGCTCGACCCCATGTGGGAAGCGACGTCCTGCCAGGCGTGGTCACGAGAATCGTGGGCATGATCGAAGAGGCGGGCGGAGAGGTCCGCTGCCGCTGCCGGCTCACCGACATCGACGTGACGGGCGGAAGGGTCCGCTCGGTGACCCTCGAGAGTCGCGACGACGAGGGCCACCCCCGCGAGGAGCGCATCGACGCGTCCTGCGTGGTACTCGCCTGCGGGCATTCGGCCCGCGACGTCTTCGAGCTCCTCCGCGACCACGACGTCCCCATGGAGCGCAAGACCTTCGCGATGGGCGTGCGCATCGAGCACCTCCAGGCGGACGTCGATGCCGTGCTCTATGGCAGGTCGGCGGGACATCCCGCCCTCGGTGCGGCACCCTACAAGCTCGCCGTCCACCTCCCCTCGGGCAGGTCGGCCTTCTCGTTCTGCATGTGCCCGGGCGGGCTCGTGGTCTCGGCGGCAAGCGAGCCGGGCGGCGTGGTCACCAACGGCATGAGCCTCTCCGACCGGGCCGGCGAGAACGCGAACGCGGGGCTTCTCGCCAACGTCTTCCCCGGCGACCTCGACGGAGACGACGTCCTCGCGGGCGTGGAGCTCCAGCGTCGCTGCGAACGAACGGCCTACGCCCTCGGCGGCGGCGACTACGTGGCGCCTGCGCAGCTCGTGGGGGACTTCCTTCACGGAGCGCCGTCGAGCGCCGGCGGACGGGTGCGGCCCACCTACCCTCGTGGCGTCACCTGGGGAGACGTCGCTCCCTGCCTCCCCGGCTACGTGAGCGAGACCATTCGCGAGGCGATACCCCTCATGGAGCGCCGGCTTCGCGGGTTCTCGGCCCCCGACGCGGTGCTCACGGGCGTGGAGACCCGCTCGAGCGCACCCGTGCGCGTTACGCGCGGCGATGACGGCCAGAGCGTCGGCGTTGTCGGTCTGTGGCCCTGCGGCGAGGGCGCGGGATACGCGGGAGGCATCATGAGCGCGGCAGCCGACGGCATCCGCACGGCGGAGCAGGTCGTGGCCTCGCTCAACCGGTAGTCCCTGCCAAAGGTGCCAACGCCCTTAGTCCCTGCCAAAGGTGCCAACGCCCTTTGGCAGCCAAAGGGACACCCTCCGACGACACGCGCGCCTCGTCCCACGTGCGCTGTCAGGGCTCCCTACCGCTAGCTCTTCTCGGGGAGCTCCCTGAACGAAATCGTCTTGTTGAGGACAAACTGCATGAGGCCGGCGGTCATGACGGCAACGAGCTTCGCAATCAGGTGGGTCGCCGCGAAGTAGGTGAGCGCCACCCAGATGAGAAGCTCCTGCACGCACATGCCCGTCAGGCCGATGGCAAAGAACGTGAGGTAGCGCCTGCCCGGTCTATCCTTGACCTTAAAGGTGAAACGCCGGTTGAGGAAGAAGGAGATCGTGATCCCCGCCGACGCGCTCACCACGTTGGAGACGAGCGGGTCGATTCCGAGCGCATCCGTGAGACCCTCGTAGACGAGGATGTCCACGCCAGCGGCGACACACCCCAGCAGCGCGTACGAGACGAGCTGCTTCAACCAAGCTGGTGCTTTGTCGGGCAGAGGCTGCGCCATAGCCTACTTGTCGCCCACCGCAGCGATGAGACGTTCGAGTTCCTCTTCCTCGTTCATGCCCGTGAGGAAAGCGACGCCGTTGAAGACCGGAACGTCGTAGTCCTCGTGCGTGCTGACGACGGGGATATAGGCATCCGCACCGACGAGGGCGTCGGCGAGAGATGCCACGTCGACAGCCACCACCTCGGCATCGATGCCGCGGGCGGCAAGCAGCTTGGAAATCTTGTTTGCCACCGTATGTGACGTTGCGACACCACTACCACATGCGACGACGATTCTGGCAGCCATGGCTCTCCCCTTCGCTCGATAGGCGGGACGAACGACCGTGCTCCTCTACTGTACCCCGAAACTCCGAGGTATTGACGCTATCCCTGCTCGGACGGACTTACTGGCTGCTCAGACGGCCCGTCGCCTGGCGTGATGTCGGGTTGCCGGATCGACGCTGACCGACCCGGCTCCAAGATGCCGAGGGGCACCGTGTCAGGAATGAGGGCGTCGGCGAGGAGGGCGATGGCATGCGTGAGGTGACCGCGCTCCTCGTCGTCGAGCTTGGAGACCGCGGCGAGCATCGCCGGAATCGTCGTCTTCCAGTTGCCGTGAAGGTCCGCGAAGGTGTCCTCCCCGCTGGCGTAGAAGATGGAGAAGAGCGTGTCGACGAAGCTCTCTCGCTCCGCCTGGCTCATGCTCGAAATCCAGTCGTTGAGGCCGCGATCGAGAAAGTCCGCGCCACCCGAGAGGCCCTCCGCCCGTCGGAACTCGACCCCGTCCACGATCCACGAGAAGGGGTCGTGCTGCAGCACGCCCACCGACGTCGACTCGACGGTGGAGAAGTTCTCCTGCTGCTCGAAGAGCATGCCGATGAGGGACGAGCGCGGCACCGTCTTGTGGATGAGACCCGCGCTCTCCTTCCAGCTCGGCGACGAGAGCGTCTCGCGCGTGAAGCCGGGACCGTCATGCGAGAAGGCGGCGGCGATACGGGCATGCGTCGCCTGGTCGCACATGGCGGCGGCATAGGCGGCGAGGTTGCCTCCCTTGGAGTGGCCTCCCACGTAGACCCTGCCCTCGGCGAGCAGCGCGGCCCGCTCGAGGTAGCGGACGGCGCGCGACTGAGAGGGCACGCGCGTCTCGAAGGCCATGTTGAAGTCTTCCTTCCAGCCGACGATGGTGTTGTCGGTACCGCGGAACGAGACGTAGACGTCTCCCGTGGGAAGGCGAAGCGTACACGCCGAGAACTGCTGCTCGCGACCGAAATCGGTCTCCGAGACGTAGTCGCAGAGACGGATCGTCCTGAAGCGCGGGCTCGCAACGATGGCGCCGAGCAGCCTGACGAGCCCCTCGGGGTCCCAGAGCCCGAGGGTGAGCCCCTCGAACCAGTCGGCGCGATAGAGGTCGACGATCGGCATGCCCTCATGGGTGCGCGCGGCGGTGGCGACGTCGGGAAGCTGGTAGTACGAGACGCAGGCGAGCACGAGGCTGTCGACGTCGGAGAGCCCGCGCACGTCGAGGCCATCGAACTGCGTCGCGAGATACGTGACGATGTTGTTCCTGGCGAGAGGCGCGGGCGTTCTGACCTGTGAGATCGGGCTAGTGCTTGGGGTGGTAGCGCCTGCGCGTTGCATGGGCACTCCCCTTTCTGGCGTTGGCCTTGAGCCGGGTGATGACCTCGTCCGCCGTCGTCCCCTCGACCTGCGTCTTGAGCTCGACGAGCTGGTCGCGGACGCGAGCCGCCTCCTCGTAGTCCATCTCGGCCGACGCGGACGCCATCTCCTCCTCGAGCGAGGCGATGATGCGCATGACCTCCTCCTTGGGCAGCCGCGAGAGCTCCTCGGCGACGGCCTCGGCGGTAGACACCTCGGCGGGTCCGCCCTGGTCTTCGGCCCCCTCGCCCGATGCGGTGTAGAAGACGCCGTCCTTGCGCTTGCGCTTGCCGACGTTGGCGTTTGCCTCAGCGAGGAAGCCCGAGATGTCCGAGATGGCCTTGCGCACGCTCTGGGGCTCGATGCCGTGCTCCTTGTTGAAGGCCTCCTGGATGGCGCGACGCCGGCTCGTCTCGTCGATGGCCTCGCGCATGGAGTCGGTGACCTCGTCGGCGTACATGATGACCTCGCCGGAGACGTTGCGGGCCGCACGGCCCATCGTCTGGATGAGAGAGCGCCTGTTGCGGAGGAACCCCTCCTTGTCGGCGTCGAGAATGGCCACGAGGGATACCTCGGGGATGTCGAGGCCCTCGCGCAGCAGGTTGATGCCCACGAGGACATCAATCTTGCCCGTACGCAGGTCGCGGATGATCTCCACGCGATCGAGCGTGGCGGTGTCGGAGTGCATGTAGTTGACCTTCACCCCCTCGTCGAGGAGGTGGTCGGTGAGGTCCTCTGCCATGCGTTTGGTGAGCGTGGTCACGAGCACGCGCTCCCGCCTGGCCGTCCGGTCCTTGATCTCAGAGATGAGATCGTCGATCTGGCCGCGAACGGGTCGCACCTCGATCTTGGGGTCGAGAAGCCCGGTGGGCCTGATGACCTGCTCGACGAGCTGCTGCGAGACGGACTCCTCGTAGTCTCCGGGCGTGGCGGACACGTAGATGAACTGCGGGATGCGCGCCTCGAACTCGTCGAAGCGCAGGGGACGGTTGTCGAGCGCCGAGGGGAGGCGGAATCCGTGGTCGACGAGGGTGATCTTGCGGGAGCGGTCCCCCTCGTGCATGCCGCGGATCTGCGGGACGGTGACATGGGACTCGTCGATGATACAGAGCATGTCCTTGGGGAAGTAGTCGATGAGGGTGTAGGGCGGCTCGCCGGGAGCGCGTCCGTCGAGGTGGCGGGAGTAGTTCTCGATGCCGTTGCAGTAGCCCATGTTCTCGAGCATCTCGAGGTCGTACGCCGTGCGCTGCGAGAGCCGCTGCGCCTCGAGGACGTGGTCGGACGCCTTGAGCTCCGCCACGCGGTGCTCGAGCTCCTCGCTGATGGTCGTGAGGGCGCGAGTGACCTTCGGGCGCTCGGTGACGTAGTGGGACGCCGGCCAGATGGGTATGGCGTCGAACTCGCGCACGACCTCCCCCGTGACGTTGTCGATCTCGGCGATGAGCTCGACCTCGTCACCGAAGAACCCGATACGCAGGGGGTTCTCGGCGTAGGGCGGGAAGACGTCGACGGTGTCGCCCCTCACGCGGAACATGCCGCGCTGGAGATCGTAGTCGTTGCGGTCGTACTGGATGTCGATGAGGTTGCGGATGAGGTCGTCCCGCTCGAGGGGGACCTCCTTGTCCACATTGGGGGCGAGGCCCGCATAGTCCTGCGGGCTGCCGATGCCGTAGATGCACGAGACGGAGGCCACGACGATGACGTCGCGGCGAGAGAGGAGGCTCGAGGTGGCCTGGTGGCGGAGCTTCTCGACTTCCTCGTTGATGGAGGCGTCCTTCTCGATGTAGGTGTCGGTCTGGGGGACGTAGGCCTCGGGCTGGTAGTAGTCATAGTACGAGACGAAGTAGACGACGGCGTTGTTGGGGAAGAGCTCCTTCATCTCGGACGCCACCTGCGCCGCAAGCGTCTTGTTGGGCTCCATGATGAGCGTGGGCCGATCGAGCTCCTCGATGGTCTTCGCCATGGAGAAGGTCTTGCCCGACCCGGTGACGCCCATGAGCGTCTGGTACCTCAGCCCGTCGCGGACGCCCTGGGAGAGCTTGGCGATGGCCTGGGGCTGGTCCCCCGACGGCTCGTACGGCGAGACGACCTTGAACGGCTGTCCCCCGTCCTCGACGCCGAACCTCCTGAGTTCGCCGCCGAAGTGCTCCGTCGATGCCGCCGTTGTCGTGGACACGTCTGCCATGCGCCTGCTCCTCTCCTCCGCATGCCATCAGTGTACCCTAGGCAATGGACGACAAACACTTGTTCGATGTTTCTCTCTAGGGAACGTGTCCCGGAGGTGTTATAGAATCAGACCACGGTACGACACGAAGGGAGCGTTCCTTGGCAGACGGCAGGCGGGCTGGCGGCAAAGACACGGTGCGCGTGATGCTCTACGTCGCCCTCGCGGTGGCGCTCGTCGCCTGGGTGGTCTGCATGGGCGACTCGAGAGCCGGAGCGACGAGCTGGGCCTCCGGCATCACCGCAGGCGTCGTCCTGGTCGGGCTCGGGGCCGGGCGCAAGCAGGGCTGGGGCAACTCCGCCGGCTGGGGCATGAGCACCTCTCGAGCGATCCTCTACGTCGTCCTCATGACGGTGGGCATCGTCGTGACCGTCCTCGGCATCACCTTCGCCGAGATCTCGGTGGAGAGCAACCCCCACCCCTCCTCCGACTACCTCGTCGCAACCTTCATCCTCGTCGCCATCGTGATCGCGGGCGGCATCGCCCTCATCGCCCTCCCCGCGTCCGCACTCGCCAAGTCCCGCAAGAAGCATCTCTCGCAGTCCTCGGCGCCCGTCGCCGCGGCGGCGCCGAGCGTGCCAGCCACCCAGCGCCAGGCGCAGGGTTCCCCCGCCGACTCAGACGCCGTCGCCCAGATCGTCCTGCGCTCCAAGGACGTGTCCGCCGTCCTCAAGGACCTTCTCGCCCACGATGACGGAAGCCATGCGCCGCTTCCCCAGCTCCTTCGTAACATTGGCCTCTCGTCCTGGGAGGGAATGCCCGTCGTCTCGGCCAACAGGCTCGTCCGCAACAACCGCTACTGGCTCCTCCTGCGAGACGAGTACGCGCCCGAGACGTATGACCGCTTCGTCACGCTCGAGGCGGCACTCAACGTGTACGGCGACATCCGCGCACGACAAGCGACGGACGGCGGACGCGACGCCCGTCCGCTCGGGGAGCAGGTGCTCGGCGTGCTCGCTGCCACCCTCGACCTCGAGCCGGCGACGAAGGTCGAGCCGGGCGTGGAGAGCGAGTTCGTTCCCACGCAGGGCGGAGAGTGGGCGGCGCGCAAGCACTTCGCGGACTTCGCCGAGAGCGTGCCGACGACCTTCAGGTTCCAGTTCAGCATGCAGACGAGCCTCGAGGCCGGCGTCTTTCTGCTCGAACTCGAGATTCCAAGACCGGCGTGCTTCTCGATCATCTCGCCGGACGAGGCGGGTCATGTCTGCCGCGCCCGAGCCTATGCCCTTCGTGTGGCGCTTCTCGGGGCGCGCGGCGCCTTCGGGGCGGGCAGGTTCGCGACCGTCGTGGTCAACTGTCGGGAGCACGGCTCCGATGAGACCATTCTCTCCCTGCGCCTCAACGCCACTACCATGAACCAGTTGCGCGCCGTGGCCAGCTCGCCCGGTCTCGACGAGGGGGGCTTCCCCCAGGGAGACGCCGTTCGCGCCTCCTTCGGCGAGAACGGCTGGTTCGTCCCCGTCGATCCCTTCCTGACCTCAGGGGATCCGATCGTCTTCCCCACGAGCCGCTATCGCGAGGTCGAGCTTGACACCTCGGAGAGCCCTGTCGAGCTCGCCCAGACGACAGGGGCGCACCGCATCTGCGACCTCGGCATCTACGAGGTCTCGCCCCGTGTCTCGAAGTGGCACGAGATGGTCGCCAACAGGGTCGGCTCGACGGGCGACGCGGTCTCGATGCTCATGGCCGCACGTGACGCGACGAGCGACGTCACGGTTGCCGAGGCCTGCAACCGCACGGCGAAGGCACTCGTCGACGGCACGGTGGACGTGACGGACACCAAGCGCCTGAGCGAGCTCTTCATCAACGGAGACGAGCTCTCGCTGACGGTCGCACGCATTCGGAACGTGATCAGCGACGAGGAGCACCTCGACGGAGACGTGCTGACCGACGCGCTCGCCTCGCTCGACAAGACGCTCGGCCCCATCACTGACATGGGCATATACCTCGATGACTCGGATAACGTCTACCGCTACTTCAACTCGTTTGCCGAGCGCGTCTACTACAACCGCATGCTCCCCAAGGACGCGCGGACGACCCGACTCGTTCCCGACGCCTACTATGTCGGGCACTCGGAGGCGGCACGCATCCTCAACCTGCTCGAACGCTACGACGAGGCCCTCGCGCATGACGAGGAGCTCGTCAGGATGGCACCAGCGACTCCCGACGCACTTCTCGCCAAGGTGCGCACGCTCGAGGAGCAGGGAAGCATTTTCGAGGCTGCGGACCTTCTGAAGAAGGCCATCCTCATCTCGAGCACCTCGCGTGACCTCTGCATCTGCTTCTATCGGCTGGCGTTTATGGAGTGGAAGCTCGGCGAGGGACAGCTCGCCGTCGCCTGCTACGTCCGCTCGATGGGATTCCGCTCTGACGTGGCGCAGCAGGCACAGCAGGAGCTCGACGAGCTGATTGCCACCGAACCCCAGCTCAAGAAGGTCACCGGCGACGAGGCCAGAGAGATGATCAAGGCAGCCGGACTTCCGTACGGCGATGTCCCGAGCATGCGTCGCACCACCGCCGCCTGTGCCTGCGCCTGCACGGACGCGAACCTCATCGGCCCGGCACGGGCGTTCACGGAGATGCTGCTCGACCTCAACTACGACGATGCCCTCGTGGACGTCTGCCGCTCGCTCGCCATCCCTAGACAGTGATTCCGTCGGGATAGCACCTCACGTAGCCCTCATAGGCACGGTCCACGCGCTCGAGATACTGGCTCGTCTCGGGGTAGTCGATGCTGTCAGAGATGCTCCCCCCCTCCGAGAGCCACTGGTTCACAGTGCCGATTCCCGCGTTGTAGGCTGCGACCACCTCGTCCGTCGACGAGAAGTTTTCCTGCAGATAGGCGAGGTAGGCGCTCCCGTACTCGATGTTGGTGGCCGGGTCGCTGAGGTTGTCGGGGTCCCAGACCGAGTCGTCCACGACGCCCATCTCCGCGAGCGAGTCCGCCGTGGAGGGCATCACCTGCATGAGGCCGACCGCACCGGCGGAAGACCTGGCGTCAGAGTCCCAACCAGACTCGCACTTGATGACGGCGCACACGAGACGGGCATCCACGCCATGGCGGTCCGCCGACCCCTGGACCTGGTCCGCGTAGCTCACGGGATAGAGGAACGTGCGCGCGAGCGTTACCGGCCCCCTGTCCAGCCCGAGGCAGATCGCGAGCGTGATGAGGACGGCGAGCATGGGCATCACTCGGTACCAGCGCAGGAAGCCTCTCTCGTTCCGGCTCATCGTCCCTCGCCCCTCATGCGGGACCAGCCCGAGGCGAGGCGGCCGTCCCACCATGCGCGCACCGCGGCGACGAGCTCCTCCTGGTCTCCTCCGTTCTCGATCACGGTGTCGGCGTGGTCGCAGAGGTACTCGTCAGACGGCTGGTTCGCCGCACGGCGGTCGAAGTCGGCCTCCTCCACGCCGCGCTCCCGCGCCCTCACGCGGCGCACCTCGAACGGACAGGTCACGCACACGACCTCGTCGGCCAGGTCGGCGAGTGGACCCATGCGGTCGAGAAGGGGTACCTCGACGACGCAGACGTCGCAGACACCTGATAGCGCCATCTGGTGCAGCTGGGCGACAAGTGCTTCGCGAATGTGGGGAAGCTCGATGCTCTCGAGACGGGCGATGCCGCCGGGGGTCGAGAAGGCGACCGTGGCGAGCCTGCGCCGGTCCAGCCTACCCGTCCGCACATCGATGAGGTCATCGCCGAAAGCGTCCCTGACTTCATCGAGGCAGGCGCCACCAGGCTCGAGGACGGTGCGGGAGAGGACGTCGAGGTCAATCCGGCAGGCACCGAGCGACTCCATGACTCGAGCGGCTGTCGACTTTCCTGATGCTATGCCACCCGCAAGGTAGACGACGTACAAAGTACCCCCTGACTGGCTTCGTTTATGGTTCGTTTTGAGGTGGGAACAATCATCCCACGAAGGGCGGCACCGTACCAGTCGGGAAATCAAAACCCTACGAGCGGACCTCGAACTTCTCATGACACTTCGGGCAGGTGACCCGGAGCTTGCCCTTTCCGCGCGGGACGCGGACGTGCTGTCCGCACGAAGGGCACGTGACGTGCTTGTACCTGCGCGACTCCGTCCACGCGGCCTTGGGGTTCTGGAACCAGGGGCGCACGGGGCCGAGCATCTTGAGAAAGCGCTCGTTCTCGACGGCGCGGGCACCGAGGTTCTTCGAGCTCATGCGCCACATGCCGTAGACGAGAAGGGCGACGGTGACGATGCCGAGCCAGGTGGTGTGGACAAAGAGCTCCACGACGCAGAGGATGACTGCGAGGTCCGTCACAAACCTCACGAGGTCGTCAGCGCCGAGCCTTCCCCTCATCCACTCCGCAGCCTTGCGTTCGAAATCTCCCTTGGCCATCATCGCTCCCCTGTCTCGTTTCTCGATAGGCAGTTCCTACCCGTAACCGCCCCGCACGAATCAGGCGCCCGCCCATCCGGGTCATCCTCCATCATGCAGGGCGAGAAGGACGTCGAAGCGCTAGCAGGCGGCGACGAACGCCTTCCAGAGGCCGAAGTCGGTGTCGAGCTTGCGCCACGTGTACTCGGGATGCCACTGCACCCCCAGGAAGAAACGCTTCTCGGGAAGTTCGATGGCCTCGGGAACGTGGTCGACGGCCGAGCGCGCACTGAGCAGGCCGCCCTCGCAGATGCGGCTCACGCAGCAGTGGTGGGCCGAGTTCACCTGAATCTTCGAGGCGCCGTCCACGCAGCGCGAGAGCAGCGTGCCCGGCACGACCTCGACGGGATGTACCACGTCGACGAGCGAGGATGCGTGGCGCCAGTGAGTCGTCCCCTCGGGCGTGGGAAGGTTGGGGACGTCCGTGCAGAGCGTGCCACCCAAGGCGACGTTCATGATCTGCACGCCACGACAGGTGGCGAAGAGGGGCTTGTCCGCCTCGGCCACCATGCGCACGAGCGGCACCTCGAGAGCGTCACGACGCGGGCAGGGCTCCTCGGCCGTGGTGTTGCCGACCTCTCCCCAGAGCTTCGGGTCGGGATCCTGGCCGCCGGGAATCGAGAAGCCGTCGCAGAGGTCCACGTAGTGGCGGATGAGCTCCTTGTCGGAGGTGAGGGGCAGGATCACGGGCATGCCGCCCGCGGCGATGATGGCGTCGAGGAAGTTGTCGGCGACCGCCTCGTTCGGTGCGAGTGTCTCGCCTATGTACTCGACGGGCGCAACCCACCGCGGCGTGACGCCGATCAGAGGCCTACCGAATGAGGCCATCGCATGCCCTGCCATCCAATTCTCCCAAAATGTAGGTATTTTCACAGGCACGACCATACCACCGCATGAACGCGGCAGTAAAAGGGTACCCGTCACGAATTCAGAACCCCATCGTGTGCACAAAAACGGGACCACCCGAAGGTGGTCCCGCGAGTCGAACGAAAGTCCGAAAGACCTACTCCTCGACGGGAGCATCCTCGGTGGGAGCGTCCTCGACGGGTGCGTCCTCGGCAGAGGCGTCAGCCTCGGGAGCGTCCTCGACGGCAGCGTCCTCGGCGAGCGGCTTGACCTCGACGTCGACACCGAGCGTCTCGGCAGCGGACTTCATGGACAGGGAGATGCGACGACGGTCAAGGTCGATCTCCATGACCTTCACCTGCACGACGTCGCCCACAGAGCAGACCTGCGAGGGAACGTCGACGTGGCTCTTCGCCATCTCGGAGATGTGGACGAGACCCTCCACACCGTCGCCGAGATCGACGAAGGCACCGAAGGTGACGAGCTTGGTGACGGTGCCCTCGACGATGGCACCGATCGGGTACTTCTTGACGAGGGAGCGCCAAGGATCCTCGGTGGTCTGCTTGAGACCGAGGGAGATGCGCTCGCGGTTGAGATCGACGTCGAGAACCTGAACCTCGACCTCCTGGCCGACCTTGACGACCTCGGAGGGGTGGTTGACGTGGTTCCAGGAGAGCTCGGAGATGTGCACGAGGCCATCGATGCCGCCGAGGTCGACGAAGGCGCCGAAGTCGACGATCGAGGACACGGTGCCCTTGAGGCGCATGCCGACCTGAAGCTTGGAGAGAATCTCCTGGCGCTCGGCCTTGCGTGCCTCCTCGAGGACGACGCGGCGGGAGAGGACGACGTTGTTGCGGTTGCGGTCCATCTCGATGACGCGAGCCTCGATGCGCGTGCCCATGTAGGCGGTGAGGTCCTTGACGCGACGGAGGTCGACGAGAGAGGCGGGCAGGAAGCCGCGCAGGCCGATGTCGAGGATCAGGCCGCCCTTGACGACCTCGATGACCTCGCCCTCGACGGTCTCGCCGGAGTTGAACTTCTCCTCGACCGCGTTCCAGGCACGCTCGTACTCGGCGCGCTTCTTGGAGAGGACGAGACGACCCTCCTTGTCCTCCTTCTGGAGAACGAGAGCCTCGATCTTGTCGCCGAGCGCGACGACGTCGGCGGGGTTGACATCCTTGCGGATGGAGAGCTCGCGAGCGGGGATGACGCCCTCAGACTTGTAGCCGATGTCAAGCAGGACCTCATCGTGCTCGATCTTGACGACGGTGCCCGTGACAAGATCGCCCTCGTCGAAGTCGGTAACGGTGCCGTCGATGAGGCTGTTCATCTCCTCGTCTGAAATATCATCCAGGGAGAAGATGGACGAGTTCTGAATCTCACTCAAAGGTGGACCCCTTCCAAAACGGGGCCCCGGTCGTCATGATCGCTACCTGCAGTGCCAAGTCAATCGCGGCGTCTACGTGGAAACTTACATGCTTTCGGGGGCCGACAGATTCGTGGTATGGGCCCTATTGCCCATACGCTAGTAAAGATACCGTTTCACCCACCCTCATTTCAAGCATGACGTGTGTGGAATTATGTATTCTGCGTCAGACGGGAAGAGGCCCGGCGGGCGGCGAACGAGCGCTACAGTAGCCTCATCCCATGCATCCGAGGACGGAGAAACCCATGGACGAGGCCAGCTACCGGAACCACTGCGCGATACTCGAAGAGGAGCTCGTATGTGCGCTCGGATGCACCGAGCCGATCGCGGTGGCTTATGCCGCCGCGCTCGCGCGCGCAGCGCTCGGCGCCGAGCCCGAGTCCATCACCTCCGCCTGCAGCGGGAACATCATCAAGAACGTCAAGAGCGTGACGGTCCCCAACTCGGGTGGACTCCGCGGCATCGAGGCCGCGGCGACCCTCGGCACCATCGGCGGAGACGCCACGCGCGCGCTCGAGGTGCTCGAGGCGGTCTCCCCCGCCGACATCGAGCGCGCCAAGGAGCTGCTCGCCGGCGGCTACTGCGACGTCGCGCTCGTCGAGGACGTCCCCAACCTCTACGTGCGTGCGACGGCCACGGCGGGAGATCACACCGCCGTGGCCTGCATCGAGGAGCGTCACACCAACGTGACCGAGCTCTCGCGCGACGGAGTGACCGTCAGCGTCGCGGGCGTCACCGCGACCGGCCCGGGAACGCACGTCGAGACCTCGAGGGCGGACCGCACGAAGCTCACGCTCGAGAGCATCTGGGAGTTCGCCCACATCGTCGACATCGCGGACGTGGAACCGACCGTCGGACGCCAGATCGACCTCAACAAGCGCATCGCTGACGAGGGCATCCGCGGCGACTGGGGAGCCAACATCGGCAGCACGCTCCTCTCCTCCCGGCCGCACGACGTGGTCGCCAAGGCGAAGGCCATGGCCGCCGCGGGATCGGACGCGCGCATGAGCGGCTGCCCGCTGCCCGTGGTCATCATCTGCGGTAGCGGCAACCAGGGCATCACCGCCTCGATGCCCGTGCTCGAGTATGCGCACGAGCTCTGGTCCTCGCGAGAGGCGCTCGTGCGTGCCGTGGTGCTCTCCGACCTCACGGCCGTGCATGTCAAGCACTTCGTGGGCGAGCTGTCGGCCTTCTGCGGCGCCGTCACCGCCGGCGCGGGCGCCGGCGCGGGCATCTGCTACCTGCGCGGGGGTTCGTTCGCCCAGT
>LAHS01000553.1_pt1 | contig 32156 bp, 31 predicted proteins | sample 329651 | NCBI WGS metagenome assembly LAHS01 (sample SAMN03275699, study PRJNA271635) | activated sludge metagenome | isolation source: sample C-1 Sludge from hydrolytic chamber (first chamber) of Anaerobic...
TTTCCTCTGTTCCTTAAATTTAGTTATGTCCCAGCCTCTTTTTTTAATATTTAAAACGGCCTACAAAGCTTTGTAATTCGTCCGCCATATCGAGTAAAGCTTTAGCTGCGGATGTCATCTCCTGCATGGAGGACAATGTTTGTTCAGTTGAAGCGGCAACTTCTTCAGAGGCTGCTGCATTCATTTTAGCATGATCAGTTAGCTCGATTGCCGTTGCAGTAACTTCTTCCACTACAGCCGATATTTCTTGGGCAGATGCAGAGATACCTTCCATTTTCGGTGCAATATCACGTAAACTTTCAGTAATGCTCGCGAATTTTTCACTTGTATCTTCGGATAGCTGTAAACCTTCATGTACATCAGAAGAAGCTTTGACCATCGTTTCCACCGATTTAGCCGTATCTTGTTGAATCCCTGTAATAAGCGAAGAAATTTGCTCAGCAGATTGATGTGATTGCTCGGCTAATTTTCTTACTTCATCCGCTACGACAGCAAAACCTTTACCGTGCTCGCCTGCTCTAGCAGCCTCAATGGCAGCATTTAATGCTAGTAAATTCGTTTGGTCTGAAATCGCACTAATGATTTCTAATATTGAACCAATTTCTTTTGTACGATCATAAAGGGACTTAATCATTCTGTCTGATTGTGTCACGGATTCATTAATTGATATCATTTGATTTACAGTACGTTGTACAGATTGACCACCTTCTTCGGCTTGCACAATCGCGTGGTTAGAAAGGTCTGTCACTTGCATTGCGCTATCTGCTACTTCAACGATTCCTTGGGCAATTTCTTCAATAGAGATAGCATTTTGGTCGATACCTGTTGTCTGTCTTTCTGCACTAATCGCTACTTGTTGCATCGCTTGTGAAACCTGCTCTGAAGAAGCAATATTTTGCTCTGCATGGGCAGATAATCCTTGTGCGGATTCTTGCACATGTTGGACGCTGCGGTCAACATTGCGAATAAGGTTTTTCAAGTTCACCTTCATTGAAATAAATGCTTCACTAAGTAAGCCAATTTCATCCTTAGAGTGAATTTCGATAAATTCCGTTAAATCGCCTTCACTAATTTTTAAAGCACTATGTTTTAGTCGATTAATTGGATTTACGACAGATCGGATCATGACCAGCATAAACAACACACCCACAACAATGGACACCGCAATAATAATTAAGTTCATATTAAAGGTTGAAGCGGCCGCCTTTGTTGCTTCGGCTGAGAACATTGTGCCGACTAGCTTCCAACCCGTTAGTTCATTTGTGATAAATTGGAGCTGTCGATCAGCTTCTATAATTGTGCCACTATCCTGTTCATAAATTTTAGAGATATAACTTTCAGTAGCTTCGGAACCACTTTCTTTTCCGCGTTGAGAAATATAGAGTTTGTTGTCATCTAATAGTGAGGCAAAGCCTGTTTTTCCAATACGAATATCATTCGTAATGGCACTTAATGTAGATATATTGAGATCTAGTCCGATGACTCCAGAATTATCTGGCAATGCTTGTGTAATTGTAATAACCATGTCACCAGTACCTTGTGAAATATAAGGTGCTGTAATCGCTACCTGCCCTTTGTTGTTTACTGCTTGTGTATACCATGGTCTTGTTCGTGGGTCAAAGTCGTTTTGGTATTGTTGAGCGGGCTCATCGAGAATTTTGCCTTCACTTGTCCCGAAATAGACAAGTTCAATCTCTGGATGCATATTTACGTACTCTTTAAATAGTGATTTAAGCTCTGGCACTTTACTTTCTTGTAAGTAAGATTGATTAAGTTTCTTAGTAAAATATTGAATGTCTTCAATCTTTGGCTTAATGGTACTGGTAATATTCGTATTAAGCATTCGAATACTTTCAGTTGTACTTGTTTGTTGTTCCTTAGAAATTTGCTTCTCTGCGCTTTGGTAAGAAATGATACCGATTAATAATGTTGGAATGAGAAGCATTGCTAAGAATGAAAAAATGAGCTTTTTCCGTAAACTTAGTTTTGTCAATTGTATTATCCTCACTAAAAATGTTTTATTGTTCTATACTTTTTCCCAAGAAGGTAAATAATAGACGACTAGCTAATTTTAACAAAAATACAATAAAAGTTAAGTCCTTATCCGTTTTTATTTTTAGATAATTGATCGTATCGAAGAAATCCTCCAACCTTTAAAAAGATTCTTTGTTAAGAGACATAGAAATGTTCTATTTGATGTATACTATTGCTCAGAAGAGGAGGGAATTTGTAATGATTCAACAAATTGGACAAGTAATGTTATATGTAAATGATCAAGATGCAGCTGTCGCGTTTTGGACTGAAAAAATAGGATTTGTAGTAGTAGCTGATAATACGGAAGCAGGGATGCGTTGGATTGAAATTGCTCCGACAAAGGACGCCCAAACGTCATTTGTACTGCACAATAAAGAAGTAATTGCGAAAATGCAACCGGAATTAAATTTAGGGACACCTTCTATTATGTTTTACGCCGATAACATAACTGACATGTATCAAGATTTCCAAACGAAAGGAATTAAAGTCGGGGACTTAGTCATGATGCCAATCGGTAGAGTGTTTAACTTTGCAGATCCTGAAAACAATTACTTCGCTTTAGTGGAAAAATAAAAGGGGGCTTTAAATCCCTGATAACTAAAAATCCGTAGGGCTGTCTACGGATTTTTTTTAATCTAATTAGCATAGTAGTTTTATCTTTAGAGGGCTACCGGTCTTAATGAGCGTTACGATGTTAAATCCTCACCATAAATGGATACAGATTGTCGATCAACGACAAACTCTCGACCATCCCATTTTAAAATGTTTTCAACATATCCTAAACCATCCGCATGATATCTGCCCGCAATTTCTTGATAAGCTAATATTTCATATGTGCCATCGCGATCAAAATCAACAGGATATAAGCCACTAATAGGGTCAACCCAACCTTCAATCGGTTGCTTTAATGTGCCGTCTCGATTATAAATTTCCGCTAAGTACTCGGGTCCTTTATATTGTAAATCAAGAATATATTGCTTTTTAGGATTAAAACTCCGCACGGATGCTTTATAGTTATTTAAGTAGTTGACTGAGTAAGTTAGTTTATTATTAAATGACTCGGTATCAAATATGGAACGTACTTTGCCGTTTATAGATGAAAAAATTTCACCGTTAATAATTCCACCACTACCACCAGTATCAGAAATCACCATAATATCTTCTATATGATCTCCAGTAAAATCTCCTAGAAAAATGGTAGGACTATAGCCAACGTTTTCTTTCAGCCCGATTTGTTCGAATTGCCGTGTCTGCCCGTAAAAGATGACAAGTGTAATGTTTTTCCAGAGCGGGCTATCGGGTGTTTTAGTACCCATTAAAAATACAGTTTCAAAAAAACCATCACCATTAATATCTCCAAATTTTGTTTGAATAATTTGAGGAGCCATTTGCGTCATGTTGATAGTACTTGGAGATGGATTTAAATTATTGTTCATTTATACACCTCTTTCTTAGTGTTAGCATATGTTTTGAATACAGCTTGGTGCATAAAATAAGTTGTGAAATAAAAGAGGGCAATAATTCCTATAATACTTACTAAAAAACTTGTGATTAGCCCATTGACAATTAATCATGTTGAAAGTATTATAATGTCAATGAATCAGAAAGTTCAGTACCACAAGTTATCTCACTACTTAATGTAGGTAGAGATTTTTTTAAACCGTTAATTCTTAGTAAATATATATGTTTTATATAATTTGGGAAGAAGGAGATTTTTGTGAAAGAGTTATTTATTAAAACGGAGCGTCAGCGTTACTGGCTAGAGCAGTTGGCTTCTATTGCAGAGCCAATCAAATCGGAGGCTGTAGAAGTCGACGAACAGTCGCGGTTTCCATTTGAGGCATATAAGCTACTATTGCAAATCGGCTATCCAAAACTAACTTTACCGAAACAATATGGGGGAGAAGGATTATCTGTTTACGATATGATTCTCGTTCAAGAAACATTAGCTAGTTACGATGAAAACGCCTCTCTTTCACTTGGATGGACATTAGGAGTTGTTGGCGAAATATATGACAAAAAGCTATGGACTGAGGATCTACTCCAAAATTTCGCACAGAAAGTACAACAAGGTGCCATTATCAATCGAGCGGTCAGTGAATTAGCAACTGGTAGTCCAACGCGAGGTGGCCGTCCAGGAACAAATGCCGTATCGACAGCGAATGGCTGGTTATTAAATGGCCGTAAAATATTTACGACTGCATCACCCGTACTCGATTATTTTTTAACGTCTGCTTGGATTGAAGAAAAAGGGCAAATTGGCTTTTTCCTCATTCATAAAGATGTAGCAGGGCTATCAATTGAAGAAAACTGGCAAATGTCAGCGATGCGTGGCACAAGCAGTCATGATTTAGTATTACAGGACGTAGTGGTTCCTGCACATCATTTAGTAGAATTGCCGAGTCATCCGAGTGGTGGCAAGATTAATGGCTGGATTTTGCACATCCCTGCAACTTACTTAGGGATTGCACAGGCAGCGAGAGATTACGCTTTACATTTTGCTAATCATCATCAACCAAACAGTTTAAATGCCCCGATTAGCACATTACCAAATGTACAGCAGTTATTAGGCGACATTGAATTAAAGCTACATCAGGCACGTTTTGTCCTTTATGGCGTCGCCGAGGCTTATGATGATCCAACTAGACGCCATACTTTAACGAATGAAATGGCGGTTGCCAAGCATACGGTGACAAATATTGCGATTGATGTCGTGGATAAGGCGATGCGCGTTGTTGGAGCAAAAAGTTTACAGCTTACAAACCCGCTACAACGCTATTATCGTAATGTTCGTGCAGGATTACATAATCCACCAATGGATGATATGACGATACTGAAATTAGCGACAGCTGCCATTGAGCAACAAAAATTATCTGAACAGTAATCATACAATCACTTGAGATGAAGGAGAAATGACATATGTTTAAACAAAAGAAAAAATTATTTCAAATTGCAGCAGTTGGGTTGGCTTCTCTTGCTATATTAGCGGGATGCAGTTCGGGCGAAGCTTCTAAAAATGAAACAGAAGATGGGGTTAAAGTACGTACTGTGAAGGTAGCATACGATCAAGCTTCTAAGCCGATTAGCTATATTGACGATAAAGGTAATCCGACAGGCTACGACGTGGAAGTAATGAAGCTAGTAGATGAACTATTACCTGAATATAAGTTCGAATATGTTGGAACTACAAGTGATGATTTATTAATCGGTGTAGAGCAAGGGAAGTACCAAGTTGGGGTGAAAAATGCATTCTTCACGCAGGAACGTACAGAGAAATTCATTTTCCCTAAAGAATTTTTAGGATTAAGTAGTGCAGGTTTAGTGCTACGCAAAGAAGATGAAGGGATTAAAACATTAGCGGATTTTGCGTCAAAAGGCTATTCATTAGCGCCGATTGCTGCTAACAATGCCCAGTATACAATTATTGATGAGTACAACAAAGCAAATCCTAACAACAAAGTAAAATTACAAGCAGGTGATGCCTTTACTGTCGATGTTGTGCAATGGGTAAATGAAGGGCGCGTTGATGGTGGTGTCATGATTGAAGGTCCATTTAAGCAGCAAGTATTAGCGGACGATGGCGCTTATCATAATTTGAAGGATGAGGTTGTTTATAACGAATTTGCAGTGATTAAAACATGGCCACTGTTCAATAAAAAAGAACAAGAATTTGCGGATGCTTATGATAAAGCGATTGCCCAAATTAAAGAACAAAAGAAAACAAGTGAATTAAGTAAAGAGTTTTATGGCCGTGATTTATTTGAAGTGTTAGAAAACGTAAATCGATAATGTTTAAAAGGCTGCCTGAGTCAAGTTACTCAGCAGTCTTTCTTAATAAACGGAGAGCGAAGGCGTTGAAATTTAGCTGCCTTTAGTGAAGACATTGATAAAGTTGGTGAGGAAATGGAGAAGTATTTTGATGCATCGTACATTTGGAACGCTATTCCCTTATTATTGCCGTTTTTAAAAGTAACCTTTTTAGTTGCAGGGTCTTCCATTGTACTAGGTATATTCTTCGGCTTATTATTAGCCGCTGCAAAGTTAAGTTCAATGAAGGTATTACAAAAAATGGCGAATTTATATACAACTATTATGCGTTGTACGCCATCAATTGTTCTATTATTCCTTGTTTATTATGGGGTACCTGCATTAGCAGAAAACATCGGTTTAAATCTTCATGCGATAGAGACAGCCTTCTTCGTCGTCGTGACATTTACATTGCAGTTTGCAGCAATTATGTCTGAAGTGATTAGGTCCTCCTATTTGGCGATTAATAAGGGACAGTTTGAAGCGGCAGTTAGTGTAGGATTAACGCCGTTCCAAGCTTATCGCCGCATTATTTTCCCTCAAGCGCTTGTGATTGCATTACCGAACTTCGGAAATGCCATGATTGCGCTATTACAAGAAGGAGCATTGGCTTACACAATTGGGCTAATTGATATTGTGGGCAAGGCCAATTTAATTATTGCAAGTAATATTAATGCCCATGCACTGGAAATCTATATCGCGCTTGCGATTGTTTATTGGGTACTATCAATTGTGATTGAAAAATTCTTTGCTATGTTAGAAAAGTTTTTTGGCAAGGGGAAAAGAACGTTAGAAACAACGTAAGGAGGCGTAATGATGAACTACCAATTTTTAGTTGATACCTTTTTTGTAGCATTATCGGGCGTACCGATCGCACTCCTTGTAACGGTTGTTGCTTTACTCGTTGCCCTTCCACTTGGTTTTTTATTAGCGCTAACACGCATTAATAAAATTCCAGTCATCCATCATCTAGCAAAGATTTATGTATCCTTTGTTCGAGGTACGCCAATTATTATTCAGATTTTTATTATTTATAGTAGTATTCCACTTATCTTAAAAATGGTTTTTGAAAAATATCATATTACCTATGACATTTATAAAATCAATCCAATTTGGTATGCATTTATCGTGTTTGCTTTTAGTACAACAGCTATTTTAATAGAGGTATTCCGTTCGGCACTCGGTACCATTGAAAAGGGTCAGCTAGAGGCGGCACATGCAGTAGGTTTAACGACATTTCAAGCTTATCGCCGAATTATTATTCCACAAGCATTAGTAGTGGCGATGCCGAATATTTGTACAGCAACAGTAAACCTAATAAAAGCGACGTCATTGGGATATGCGATGTCCTTACCAGAAATTACATTGAAGGCAAAAGTTGCTGCAAATGTCGGCTACAATTACGTAGAAGCATATCTTGATATATTCATCGTGTATTTAATTTTATGCAGTACGGTTGAATACTTGTTTAAACGATACGAGCAACATTTGAGCAAATACAAAGTGGCAAATGCCTAAGGGGTGAATCATCATGTTAAAAATCAAAAATATTCATAAATCATTTGGCGATAATGAAATTTTAAAAGGTGTAGATTTATCGATTGATAAAGGTGATGTAGTTGTGATTTTAGGCCCGAGTGGCTCAGGTAAAACGACTTTATTGCGTTGCATTAACTTTTTAGAAAAGGCCGACCAAGGGCATGCGACATTCGGTACGATCGATGTTGATTTTCAAAATGTCAAAAAGAGGGACGTCCATGCTATTCGTCAACGTGTTGCGTTTGTCTTTCAAAATTATAATCTTTTTACGAATAAAACAGCTTTAGAAAATGTGACAGAAGGACTTGTTATTGGCAGAAAAATAGCAAAGGCCGAAGCGATTGAAATTGGTAAAAAAGCGCTTGATAAAGTAGGGCTGTCAGAAAAATATGATGCTTATCCAAGTCAGTTATCTGGCGGTCAACAGCAGCGTGTTGGTATTGCCCGTGCAGTGGCCTTGAACCCAGATATTATTTTATTCGATGAGCCGACTTCTGCACTTGACCCAGAACTAGTGGGAGAAGTATTGACGGTTATGAAGAACATTGCGAAAGAGGGCACGACAATGCTTGTTGTAACGCATGAGATGGGCTTTGCAAAGGATGTGGCTAACCGCGTTATTTTTATGGATGGTGGGGTTGTTGTCGAAGAAGGAAGCCCACATGATATATTCGTTAGCCCGAAAGAAGAGCGGACGAAAAAGTTTTTAAAGCGCGTGATACCAGAGGATTATACATTTTATATTTAAGGTTTCATTGGAACTAATGAAACGTTTTTAGCGGCAGGGATGTAGCGCTAGTTGTTGTAATCTTTCTTCTGACCGATGATTTTCGTTTTTATTGTCATTACTCACTATAAAATTTATACTTTTACTTGAAAAAAGAGATTCAATTCTTGTAGGTATAACAAGGAGTTAAGCAACAGTTTTATTCGGAAAGTTTTTGAGAACTTACAGCAAAAGCTAAATTTTCAAAAAGGGGTTTACAACAATGCCACTCACTTTTGCACATCCCGCTGCCGTATTACCGTTCTCAAGAAAAAGTAAGTATATTCATTTTTCTGCAATGGTTATCGGTAGTATGGCGCCAGACTTTGAGTATTTTCTAAGAGGCCAACCTAAGGGTGAAATAGGTCATACTTTTATGGGGTTTATTACGTTCAATCTACCGTTAGTAGCTTGCATCTACTTTATCTACCATTTCTTTATACACCAAACCTTCGTCCATTATTTGCCTAATATACTACAAGATACTTATACAAATAGAGTAGATTCCAATAAATTGTTGAAATTAGTCGTGTTTATTTATTCTGCCTTGTTTGGCATGCTTACTCATGTCGTGTGGGATTCCTTTACACATATAAATGGTTATATGGTGCTTACTTTCCCTACAGTATTTACTAAAATTTATCGTATTTATGGTTTTGATCTACCTTTGTATAAGTTATTGCAACATGGTAGTACATTACTGGGATTCATTTTGATATTTGGTTATATGTATTTCAGAGCATTATCTCAGAGACATAGAAATGCTACTGTTGGTGTTACACATAAAATTATTTATTGGTCATCTTTATTCGTAATGACCTCTTTCGTGGTGCTTATTTGGTATGCCATAGACTATGTGCCAATTTTCAATTATGGCATTCTTGTTGTAAGAATAATTGATTCTTTTTTTATTAGTTTATTCGTCATATCAATCTACTTAAAATATAGCTTAAGAAGGTAAAGTATTGAGATTGATCTTTAAAGAGACTGTTCTGATAAATGGGACAGTCTTTTTTTGTTGCTGATTTTTGAGCGCTGTTTGTTGAAAAGAGGATGAACAAGTAGATTTTCGCTAGATAATGTATGAAATTTCAATTTTTTATTAAACAGAATTATCAAAAAATATTGACATTTAAGTTTTCTTTTTTTATATTTTTACTAATATATTTCCGTTTATCGGAATTAATTTCCGTATAGTGGAAAGATATATATAGTGGGTTTTATTTGTAACAAGTTGCTACTTTAAGATTTTGACTAAGAATGCAAAGGGGAGAGAGGATGGCAAATCTACAAGAAAATCAGAATATTGAAGAGCCGAAAATCAAGGGGATTAATGCGTTTGTTTTAATGTTTATTATTATTTTAGTTATGAGTGTCCTTACGTATATTATTCCAGCTGGTCAGTATGATCGAGTTGAGATAAACGGACGTATGGTTGTAGACCCTGAATCATTTCACTATATAGATTCGAGTCCAGTCGGTTTCCTTGAAATATTCAATAGTGTCCATTTAGGGATGCTAGAAGGCGCTTCTATTATTTTATTTGTTTTTTTATTTGGGGGCGCACTTGGTATTATGCAAAAGACGGGAGCAATTGATTCATTTATTAAAGTAATGGCTTCTAAGTTTGGTAAGAAGGAGTACGTGTTAATTCCGATTCTGATATTAATCTTTGCTAGTTTAGGAACATTAATCGGTTCAGCAGAGGATACACTTGTATATATTGCCATCATTATTCCATTAACGATGGCTCTTGGAATGGACGCCATTACAGGATTTGCAATTGTCATGCTAGGGACATTAGCAACTGGTTTTACATCTGGCATTACCAATCCATTTAACATCGGCGTTGCTCAAACGATAGCTGAATTGCCAATGTATTCAGGTATGTCTTATCGCATTATTGTATTTGTTGTGTTCTATCTTTTAACAGTAATTTATATTATTCGGCATGCAAAAAAAGTGAAAGAAGACCCAGCGAAAGGAATCTACGGAAAGTTTAAGAGAGAAGATACTGTGGAACTATCGTTAGACTTTAAAATGAGTGGTCGTCATTTATTGGCTTTGCTTGTGTTGTTAGCGAATTTTGTTGCATTAATTGTCGGGGTTATTAAGTTTCAATGGTATATCAGTGAAATTGGTGGCGTATTCTTATTAAGCAGTATCATTATGTCAGTAATTTGTAAAATGAGTCCAAATCAAATGGCTGAAGGCTTTATTTCAGGAGCTAGAGATATGGTGGAGGGCGCTTTAATTATTGGCTTTGCTCAAACAATCCTCGTTATTACGACATCGGGTGGCTTAATTGATACAATTTTACATTTTGTAGCGAATGCAGTCAGTGTATTACCTGCTTCAATTAATGCAGTAGGTATGTTCTTACTACAACTGTGTTTAAATTTCTTAGTGCCATCAGGTAGTGGACAAGCTGCTTTAACAATGCCCATTATGACACCGTTAGCTGATTTAATTGGCGTAACAAGACAGACAGCCGTATTGGCTTTCCAGTTTGGAGATGGTATTTCAAATATGGTGATTCCTACAAGTGGTGTTTTGTTAGCAGGTTTAGCAATCGCAGGTATTCCATTTTCCAAATGGTTTAAATGGGTTTTCCCATACTTCGTTATTCAAACGACGTTAGCCATTAAGTTATTAGTTATTGCGCATGTTATGAATTACGGCCCGTTTTAATTTAGAGAATGATAGGAGGATTTACAAATGATAAAAACAAAAGATTTACATCAACAGGTCATTGCTTGGAGACAGCACTTACATATGTATCCTGAATTATCACATCAAGAGCATCAAACAGCACAGTATATTTATGAGCAATTAATAACATTCCCGCATTTAGAAGTAAAACGCTTAACAGAAACAAGTGTCTATGCATGCTTAAAAGGGATGAAGACGGAGGGGCATGGTTATACGATTTTATTGCGTGCAGATATTGATGCATTGCCAATTGAAGAAGAAACTGATTTGCCATTTAAATCAAAAAATCCAGGTGTGATGCATGCTTGTGGACATGATGCACACCCAGCGATGTTATTAGGTGCTGCGAAAGTATTAGCTGAGCGGGGAACAGATTTCAATGGTGAAATCCGTTTTATTTTCCAGCATGCAGAGGAGGTAACGCCAGGAGGAGCTGCTCAACTTGTATCATTAGGTGTTGCGGATAATGTAGATTATGCATTTGCATTACATGTAAGCCCTGATTATCAAGTCGGTCAATTTGCCATGAAGGATGGAAAGTTTACGGCAGCTGCAGATGATTTTGAGATAAAGATTTACGGTCGAGGTGGACATGCTTCGACACCAGAGGTTGCAATTGATCCGTTATTGATTGGGTCAGAAATGGTTGTGGCATTGCAAACTATTGTGTCGCGCAAAGTACCAAGCATTCATGCCCCAGTTTTAACGGTAGCAAAATTTCATTGTGGCACAGCCTTAAATATTATTGCGGATACAGCAGAGCTTGGTGGTACAATTCGTTCACTTGATGCGACAGTACGTGTCGAGGCTCGTCATCATTTAGAGAAAATTGTAAAAGGTATAGCGTCGATGCATGGGGCTAGAGTAGATATTAAATGGGAGCTTGGTTGTCCTTCTGTGACCAACGACAAGGAGCTTACAGCTTTATCGCGTCAAATAGCGGGGGATATTGTAGGCGCAGAAGGTGTACAGGAATTACCGGCACCAATGTTTGGAACAGAAGATTTTGCCGATTTTTCTGAGATTGTTCCTTCTTCAATGCAGTATATAGGGGTGCATAATGAGGATTTTGGTGAAGCCTATCCTTTGCATCACCCTCGCTTTAAAATTGATGAGGATGCCTTGATTTATGGTGTTCGCTATTTTGAAAAAATCGCACGGACATTATGCCCTTAAAACCATCACCAGTGTGGGTGGGTGTTTGAGTGTATTGGTGTAAAGTATCCAGTAGTTAATTGGAGTGAAGTATGGAGACGCCCGCGGAAATCAACAGCAGTAACTATCTACAAAAATAAACACCCACCTTATGCAGGCGGGTGTTTATCGTTGTTATCGCGTATTATTTTGTATAGTTATCAAAATAACCTTGAATATAAATCATTGGTGTTCCTTTATCGCCTGAGCCTGAAGTTAGGTCAGAAAGAGAACCGATTAAGTCTGTTAATTTACGAGGTGTTGTACCTTGAGCAGCCATTTGACCAGTTAAATCTTCGTCTTTATTTTGAATATATTCAGAGATAGCTGTTTTTAATTCTTCTCCGCGAAGATCAGCAAAATCATTATCTGCTAAGTATTTTAATTTTACTTCATTCGGTGTACCGTCTAAGCCTGCAGTGTAGGCAGGTGATACAACAGGGTCAGCAAGCTCCCAAATTTTACCTACTGGATCTTTGAATGCACCATCTCCATAAACCATTACCTCTACTGTTTTACCAGTAGCTTCTTTGATTTTTGCTTGGATGCCATCAACAATTGGTTGGCACGTATGTGGGAATAGTTTTACACTTTCCTCAGTTGCTTTGTTTGAGCCAAGTAGACCGTATTCTGCATTAAAGCCAGAACCATTAATAGATTCAGCTAAAATATTATCTAATGAAAATACCTTTTCAGCACCATTCGTTGTTAAAATACGTTTTGTACGGAAGCGAGTGTGAATATCGCATGTTAGTACACTTTTTGTATAGGCTAAAATTGTTTTTGGATTATTTGAGAAGATGACTTCACAAGCTGCACCTTCAGCTTCAATTAATTCTTTGTAATATTCAATATAATCTACACCTGTAAATGTGTGTTTTTTATAGCCGAAATGCTCGCGGAACTCAGCTTCTGTTAACGTATCAGTCCAAGGATTAATACCTTTAACATCTAGTTCGTCGATATCAACTAAGTGGTTGCCAACTTCATCCGATGGGTAGCTTAGCATTAAAACGACTTTTTTTACCCCTTTCGCAATACCACGTAAGCAGTTTGCAAAGCGATTACGGCTTAAAATTGGGAAGATTACACCAACCGTATCATCACCAAACTTAGCTGCTACATCCGTTGCAATGTCATCGATTGATGCATAGTTACCTTGTGCACGTGCTACAACAGATTCTGTTACTGTCACAATATCTCGATCCTCAATTGAATAGCCTTCCACTTTAGCAGCGTTTAGCACTGTATCGACAACGATTTGTTCGATGTTATCGCCTTCGTTAATAATCGGACCACGAAGACCTCTTACCACTGTTCCAACTACACGTTCCAAAATAATCTCTCCTTATAAATAGCTATATGTTAATTTTTAATGAGATGAATAAAACCAATATGATTTTACTATACGCTCAGTTAATGATATAAGTAAAATTAATAGTTTAAATAATAGCTATAAGGAGAGCTTATATGATAGGGAAATTAGATTTATATCGTGTTTTTAGTATCGTTGCAAAAAATAGTAGCTTTTCTAGGGCGGCTAAAGATTTATTTATGACACAACCCGCAGTTAGCCAAGCCATGATGCAGCTTGAAGGGGAGCTAGGCACTAGACTCTTCAACCGAACACCAAAGGGCGTCACATTAACGACAGAAGGAAAGTTGCTATTTGAATATACTAATTCGGCATTAGGTCTTTTAGATGCAGGGGAAGAAAAGCTACTAGAATTTAAAAATTTAACGACAGGCCAATTGAAAATAGGGGTAGGAGATACAATTTCACGCTTCTTTTTAATGCCATATCTTGAGTCTTTTCATACGATGTATCCAAATATAAAATTGCAAATGTTAAATGGCACTACTTCGGAAATATGTAACTTTATAAAATCTGGTGAGGCTGATGTCGGGCTTTGCAATTTCCCAATAGAAGATGTCAGTTTACAATTAACCGCGTGCACGGAAGTTCAAGATATTTTCGTCTGTGGAGAGAAATATAAAACGCTCAAGTCAAAGAGCTTAAGTTTTGCGGATTTATTAAAGTTCCCCCTTATTTTTCTTGAGAAGAAATCGAACTCGAGAAACTATGTTGAAACTTATTTAATGTCAAAAGGTATTCAAATTGCACCAGAGTTTGAGCTCGGTTCACATGATTTAGTGCTTGAATTTGCACGTAGTAATTTAGGAATCGCGTGTGTAACAAAGGAATTTTCAAAGGATTATTTACAACGAGGGCTACTTTATGAATTGCCACTTGTAGAAAGCATTCCAAATCGTAGTATTGGGATGTGTTATTTAAAAAGTGTTCCATTGTCCCGTGCTGCTACAAAATTTATCGAGATTATTGAACGTAAACAAGCTCGGAAGCAGATAAACCCACGAACTTTAAAATAAGCTTAGCGACTAGATGATAGCCTGCTAAGCCTTTTTTTATGCTTCGCTTTTCGTTGTAATCAATTCAATCAGTGCATCGACATTTCGCTTGTTTTTCATTGTAGGGGAGTGTAGATAGGAAAATGTCCGGATAAATCGTTGTTCAACAAGCGGCAAAATAGCAAGATCACCATTTCGAAGGTCGCGCTCAATTACACTGCCAGATAGTAAAGAAAGGCCTAGTCCTTCAATCACACTTTCTTTCACACCTTGGTTGCTACTAATGGTTAAGAGTGATTGCACTTGAAGACCGTTTGTTCTAAATAGATGGTCTAAATAATTACGTGTACCTGAACCAACTTCACGTGCAACCCAATGTTGCCGTTGTAATTGTGAAATCGTGATAGCAGATTGTTGAACAAGGGGGTGGTCGTTTGTGCTAACTATAAATAACTCATCTTCCATAAAAGGTTGAATAATAAGCTCATTGTCATGTGCCTGACCTTCAATAAGCCCTATATCTACTTGTAATAGTTTAGTAAATCGAATAATTTCATCGGTATTGCCAATAATAACTTGTAGCTCTAATTGAGGGAATTTGTGCTGAAGTTTCGACAACATGGCAGGCAATATATTTTCACCAATTGTAAAGCTAGCCCCTATTACGAGCGTGCCTTGAATCGAATGGTGATAAGCTAATATATCTTCCTTCGCTGCCTCAGCAATCGCCATAATTTGTTTGGCACGCTTATATAAAATCTCACCAGTTGGTGTGATTTGCACAGACTTTGGCGAGCGGATAAATAAAGTAGTCTGCAACGCTTGTTCAAGGTTTTTAATATGCAAACTGACACTAGGTTGGGAAATATGGAGAATTTCTGAGACCTTCGTAAAGTTATTGACTTCAACTAATGTAACGAACGTTTTTAACGCATCGTATTGCATCGTATCACCCCTTATTATTAGAAAAATTAATAATTGTAATTATATATATGTATTTTACTGATGATTAACTTTTTTATAAAGTATAATCATCAAGAATGAAAGAAGTGGACAGCATGAATCAACAACAGGGGATAAAGAATTTACTAGCGCCACCATTTATCAAGGGGATTATATTGACATTAGGTCTTGCCTTAGTGGCTAAGTATATTTCGACATTTCCTTTTTTCTCAATATTGGGCCAGCTTGTAATAGCAATCATACTTGGGATGGTATGGCGAGCAACATTTAATGTACCTGATGTCTGGCAAATGGGTATATCTTTTTCGAGTAAAAAACTATTGCGACTAGGTATTATTTTGCTGGGGATGCGCTTGAATTTAGCTGATATTTATCATGCAGGAGCGAGCGTCTTTTTGATTGCCTTTCTCAATTTAGTATTTGCCCTCTTTGTCGTTTACTGGTTAACGAAGGTACTTCATGTCGATAAAAAGCTCGGCATTTTAACGGCTTGTGGAACAGCTATTTGTGGAGCTGCGGCTGTTGTGGCGATTGCCCCTCAAATTAAGGCGAATGAAAAGGAAACCGCTGTAGGTGCAGCGATTGTCGCCTTGCTTGGCACAGTATTTACACTTATTTATACAGTGGTGTATTCACTTATTGGCTTAACACCGACACAATATGGCATTTTTGCAGGAGGTACATTGCATGAAATAGCTCACGTTATTGCAGCAGCGGCCGCAGGTGGCGATGAGGCTGTAGATATGGCGGTCATTGTAAAATTAACACGCGTCGCATTGCTTGTACCAGTAGCGATTGTAATCGGAATTATGTATCAAAGAAGAAACAAAGAACAAGGAAGCAAAGCATTTTCGTTATCTATAATTCCTTGGTTTATTCTTGGTTTTTTAGTTATGAGCGCTATTAATTCGTTAGGAATAGTACCACCAGCAGTTGCACAAAAAGTCGTGAATTGCGCATATATTTTAATTGCTATGGCGATGGCAGGCTTAGGATTAAATGTAGAAATGAAAACATTTAAGCAATTAGGCATTAAAGCCTTTATCGCAGGACTGATTGGTTCGGTTTGTTTATCAATCGTCGGTTATTTCTTAGTAGTAGTGTTTCAATGACTAAGAATTGTTTGAGAATTGTTTGGGTGCCTGACACCAAAGAAAAAACCATGCATATTTTCTAGAAATATGCATGGTTTTTTAGATAGAATCAGAAGATAATTTAAATAGGTTTACAATTTGTTTTTAACGTTGTGCTTCGATAGAAGAAGCCAGCTCAGCAACGACAATTTTACTGCCGATAATTGGGCTGTTCTCAGGTTTTGCGCCTTCAGATCCAGGTTCAGGACGGTGATGCGCCGCCGCAAAAGCATCGCTATTACGCCAAGCTTGGAAATGCTCTTTCGATTCCCAGTACATATTAACGCTCATTTCGTCATATGTAGGATCATCTGTAGAAATTAATACCTCTACTTTGTGGAAGCCTTCAAACTGTTGCAGAGGACCTGGCTTCGTAAAGTTTGGTGCCATTTTCGCAGCAAAGCCAGGCTTTACTTGAATACGATTTGTAACAATAATCATACTAATACCCCCTAATCATTTTATTGAAGATAGATTAAAGCAAAATCGAATGAATTATCAATGATTATCATTCGCAATCAATGATAAGTGTCCTAGGAAGTCATTGTCAACAAAATTGCAAAGGAAAACGATATTTCGAACGACTAATATTCGACTTTATCTCTATTATAGCTCAATCAGGTAGTTGTAGGCATTCTATAACTATCGTTACCATCTTGTTTTCAAATATACATACCTAGTGTTCTTTTGTGGTGCGTGCTGACATTTAGTTGACATAAATAAATGCTATCATAAAAAATCAACAAGCCAGTGGCGAGGTGAGAAAGTCATGATAAAAATATTAGTGGTAGAAGATGAGTTCGCGATTAGCCAAGTACTGAAGGCTTATTTGCAAAAGGTTGGCTATGAAGTTGTACAATGCTTTATTGGCGGTCAGGCATTGCCGTTGTTTAGGACGCATCAGCCCGATTTAGTGTTATTAGATATTATGTTACCTGAAAAAAACGGTTGGACAATTTTACAAGAAATTCGCAATGAGAGCACTTGTCCAGTGATTATGTTAACGGCTTTAGGCGATGTAAATTACCGCTTAGAAGGGTTCGATCAAGGTGCGGACGATTATATTGCCAAACCATTTATAGCGGACGAAGTTGTTGCACGAGTAAAAGCGGTTTTAAGACGATCTGAAAGCAAGCGAGAAACATCTTTAACGAAGCGATTTGGACAGTTGGAAATTGATATGCAGGCACATCAAGTGTTCCTCGATGGTCAAGAAATTGTGTTAACACCGCGAGATTTATCGGTATTATTATTTTTAGCCGAGCATCCAAATCAAACATTCACTCGTGACCAACTTATTGAACATGTGTGGGGATGGGAATACGAGGGAAGTGATCGGGCTGTCGATTTAGCAGTGAAGCGATTACGGAAGGCACTTACAGACTGGGATGAAGCAGAAGGAGAGATAAAAACATTACGAGGATTGGGGTATCAGTTAAGTGTTCAAAAAAAATAAGCGAATCTCCTTACTTCAATATTGGACGAGCCGTTACTTACTCACGCTTTTTATAGGGCTAGCTATTATCTCTTTTATTTCTGCTAGTTGGATACGTCACACCGCTTTTGAGAATCGACTAGACTTAATGAATTTTATAGCAGAAGAAACCGTTTATCGTTTGTCGGATACAACTGCTCCAACTAATGCCCCCACAGATGGTATACCAGGCTTTATCGGCAATCGTGAACGCTTGAACATGAGGGAAATTGATCCAATCTTGTATGTGGTCGATAGTAAAGGCAATGTTCTGAAGAGTAATCGACCGATGCCACCTGGAAGTAGTACTAATGTTATCAACTTATTAGATGGTGAAGAGGGAACGAAAAAAATCGTTGTGGAAGTTGAAGGAAAAAAGACAGTTCATTATGTGGTGAAAAAGAAAATTGAAAAAGAGAATAAGATTGTTGCATGGGTGCTTGTGTTAGAGAAGAAGGAAAATTTGACGAAAGTACAACAAGCATATGGACAACTCGCCATCATAATTGCAGCACTTGCTATCCTTGGCTGGGGAGCTATTTACTTTTTATCGAAGCGTTTAGTGCGTCCGATTAAACAGGTAGCGGAAGCGGCTAAACAAGTTCAAGAAGGCAATTATACATTTGAGTTACCTCAAAATAGTAAAGAAGAAGAAGTATTCGAACTGGTTACCTCCTTTAAGGATATGGCCAATAAGTTACAACAACTCGAACGAACGCGAACGGAGCTGTTAGCAGGAGTTACCCATGAGTTAAAAACGCCCGTTACATCTATTAGTGGGTTGTTGCAGGCTGTAAGAGATGGCGTTGTAACGGGAGAAGATGCCAAAGAATTTATTCAAATGGCTCTTTTAGAAACGACGAAAATGAAAACAATGGTTGGGGATTTATTAGCTTTTAACAGTTTTGCGGTGGATGCGATTCCTGTTAAGCTCGTAACGCTCAATGTCAATCACATTGTACGGGATGCAGTGGCACAGTGGGAAGTGATGGAGGATGAGCAACATATTAAGATACAGGTGCACTATCTTCCAGAGCCAGTAAATGTACAAGCTGATGTTGTACGTATACAGCAAATATTCACCAATCTTTTAACTAATGCAAAGCAAGCCATGCAGGCGGGATACGTGACAATTACATTAAGGGAAAATCTTGATTGTGTGATGATTGCTGTACAAGATTCAGGAAACGGAATATCACAAGAAGATCAGGCATTTATTTTTGAACGCTTTTATCGAGGTGAGAATAAGAAATATGCCGTTCGAGGGCTAGGTTTAGGGCTTCCATTAAGTAAAATGATGGCTCAATCAATTGGTGGTGATTTGCGGTTAGTCGAAAGTAACTCTTCTGGAACATGTTTTGAAATAATAGTATTAAAAGCTACTACGCAGTAAATGCGTGGTAGCTTTTTGTTATGCCGTAGAAGTTGGGGCTTAGCAAAGTAAAAATTTTTTGAAGGCATTGTAAAGCTGACATCTAACTGACACATAAGCCCTTTATAGTAAGCAATGTAAACGAGGACATACACGAAAGGATGTTATGAGGAATGGATATATATGCAAGATTTACCAACGTCATTGCCATCCCCACTGCGCTAGTGCTGCTGTTAGCGGGATGTGGTGATAGTAGCAATTATGTGGCAACGGTGGACGGTGATAAAATTCTTCAAACAGAGCTAGATAAGGCGTTGCGCGAACAATATGGCGCAGAAGTGTTAGATACACTTATAAACAATAAAATCATTGCGCTTGAGGCAGAAAAAGAAGGTATTACTGTATCGGATAATGCTATTCAAGCGGAATATGATGAGCTGGTTGAGTCTTATGGTGGAAAGGAAGCTTTGCAAGAGGCACTCGATGCCAATGGTCTAACTGTGGAAAGTGTTAAAGATAATATTCGCATGTATCAGTTGACAAAAGATGTTATAGCGAAAAGCATAGATATTTCGGATGAAGAATTACAGCATTATTTTGAAGAACACAAGGATGACTACGGTCAACAGGAGCAAGTGGCGGCTAGTCATATTTTCCTTGAAGATGAAGCAACTGCAAAACAGGTTGAAGAGAAGCTAAAAGCGGGTGAAGACTTTGCAGAGTTGGCGAAAACCTATTCTATTGATACAGATACAAGTGAAGATGGTGGCGATTTAGGCTATATTAGCCGTGGTCAGATGGATGAGCAGTTTGAAGCGGTAGCATTCGCTCTTGAAAAAGGGGCTGTGAGTGGTGTCGTGCAGTCTGCAGAAGGTTATCACATTATTAAAGTAACAGGTCAAGTGCCTGCGCAAGAAGCTGTGTTTGAAGATGTCAAAGATGAACTTTATGAAACACTATTGGAATCACGCATCAATGAAGAATATTCGACTTGGCTAACCGAGAAACAAGAGCAATACAAGATTGAAAAGCAATAAAGGAAGGAGCGCTAATCATGCCTAAAGTAACGTCTTTTAATCCAAATGGTCGGAAAGAAATTAAACAGGCAATCTCATATCCGGACTATGCTCTGTTAAAAAGCAAAATCCAGCATTTAATGAAGCTAGATCGTAACGCTGGTGCGGATGGGAAATATTTAATTCGAAGCACATACTTCGATAACTTTGCGAACAAAGTATTGAATGAAAAAAAAGAAGGGTTTATTAAACGTGATAAATATCGAGTTCGTATTTATGGGAAATCGGCTGTTTTAGTAAATTTAGAGCGCAAAAGTAAACGCAATAATTTAACGTTTAAAACAAAGTGTGTGATTTCACAAGCGGAGTTTGAAAAAATGCGTATCGGAGACATAGATTGGATGGAAAATGATGATCGCCTATTAATACGGGAATTATTTTATGAAATGAAATATAACCAAATAAAGCCGACGACAGTTGTCGATTATGAGCGCGAAGCGTACATTTATCCTTTTGGCAATGTGCGTGTAACGTTCGATAGTAAGGTGCAGTCAAGCCTGCGCAATACCGATATGTTCAATCAAAATCTGCCGATGGTGGATGTACTTGAGCCGAACCTTGTTATTTTAGAAGTCAAATATGATGAGTACTTGCCAGATATGATTAAGTATTTACTTCAATCTGTAGATACCCGTGCTGAAGCCTATTCGAAATACCAGCTTAGTCGTATGCATGTATAACAAAGGAGAAATAAAAAATGGATAATATGAATTTTAGTGATATTTTTAAATCGAATTTTCTAGAGAAAACAACCTCATTTTCTTTAACCGATTCCATTATTGGGCTAGTTGTTGCTTTCTTTGTGGGGCTATTTATTTACGCCGTTTATAAGAAAACCTTTAATGGTGTAATTTATTCGCACTCGTTTAATATTTCGTTGCTTATTATGACCATGGCAACAGCCCTCGTTATTATGGGGATTAGTTCCAATGTCTTGTTGTCACTTGGTATGGTAGGGGCATTATCCATTGTTCGTTTCCGTACACCGATTAAAGACCCGATGGATTTAGTGTATATTTTCTGGGCAATCGTATCAGGAATTCTTTGTGGGGCAGGATTTATTCCACTTGTTATTATTGGTGCTATATTAATTGGCTTAGTTCTACTTGTATTAGTAAATAAAATTACGATTGAAAATCCTTACTTATTAATTGTGAAATTTGAAGAAGATGTAGCTTGTGAAGAAGTAGAACGCATTATTGCGGCACAGTCTAAAAAGTTCGCGTTAAAATCAAAATCAATTATTCAAAATGATGAAGTTGAAACCACTTACGAAATTCGCATAAAGCAAAATGATGCACAGTTTATGGACAATTTAACAAGAGTACCTGGTGTCAAATCAGCAATTATGCTGAGCTACGATGGTAATTTTACAGCGTAATGTGTTTTCTAACGACGAACAAGAGAGGTGCAGTCAATGATTAAAAATCGCATTGTCTATACGAGTATGGCGATTCTCCTTCTACTCTTTGGTGTGATGGTTGCTGTGCTTCCAAACTTAGGTATTGAAACAAAAAATACGGAATTTTCCTATGAGACGCTTGTGTTCAATAAAAGCAAAGTAACAACTGTAGATATTGAAATAGCACAAGAGGATTGGGAGGACATGCTAGAAAACGCTGCTGATGAGGAGCTAAAGCAAGCCAATATTACGATAAACGGTAAGACAGTAGAAAATGTGGCGATTCGTACAAAAGGAAATTTATCGTTACGTTCTGTTGTTAATAGTGACTCCGACCGTTATAGTCTGAAAGTTGATTTTGATTATTATGATGATACGCAAAGCTTATATGGACTGAAGAAATTAAACTTAAACAATAATTACAGTGATTCGACTTTAATGCGCGAATATATTTCGTATGAGCTAATGGAAAAAATGGGCTTACCTACTCCTGCACACTCCTATATGTATGTTACGGTAAATGGTGAAGAGCGGGGCTTATATTTAGGCATAGAAGCGGTCGACGAAACATTTTTAGCGAATCATTACGGATCCAACGATGGATTTTTATTTAAACCAGATGGTACAGGCAGTGATTTAAAATATATCAGTGATAATATTGCCGATTATACGGGAATTGGTTTAAAAACGAATGAAGACAATGTTGAGAAATCGAAGTTAACGGCAATGCTTGATGCCATTAATAACGGTGGAGATATCGAAAAATATTTAGATGTTGATGAGATGTTACGTTACTTTGCTGTGAATACAGCGCTAGTCAATCTCGATAGTTACCAAGGGAATATGAAGCACAACTACTATTTATATGAGGATAAAGGTGTGTTTTCAATCATACCTTGGGATTATAATATGTCATTTGGTGGCTTTGGTGTTGGTGGTGGAATGGGTGGTAATCCTCCTCAAATGCAGACAGAGGAGGACAATGGAGCTACCCCAGCAATAAAGCAACCACAAGGTGACCAGTCAAATGCTGAACAATTTCAAGAAAGACAAGCAAACGCCAATCGCAATAAAGGTGACTTCAATATGTTAGGCGGAATGACTGGAGATTTAATGGCAGAGAGTGCCATTAATTTTAGCATTAAGACTCCAGTATCCGGGACAACTTTAGAAGAACGGCCACTATTAAATGCATTATTGTCTAATGAAGCATACCGCGCGAAGTATGAAGAGTACTTAGAACAATTAGCAACAAGCTATTTAACAAAAGATTATATTCAGTCGCTTACCAACAATTTAGCGTTGCTATTAACGAGCTATGAGGAAGCCGATCCTACAAAATTTTTCACAACAGAGCAGTTTTTAGAAGGTGTGGAGGGGGACAACAGTCTACCTGAATTTGCAAAACAACGTTCTGCATCGATTTTAAAGCAACTATCTGGTGAACAAGTTGTCGAAACAAGTGCAACTGCACAAGGAAATATGATGATGCCAAATGGTGATGTAAATGGCAACCTAATGCAAATGCCGGATGACTTTGACCCGAGTCAATTACCCGAAGACTTTGACCCTGCGCTAGCGCCTGAAGCTGACAAAGGCGATGAACAGGGCGAAGGGATGCGAGGTGGTCCAATGCAACGTCCGGAGGGAATGGGCGATCCAAATCAGGGTAATGAGCAGACGATGCAAGCAACAGCAATCGATCAAAGTACAGTGTTAACAGCAACCGCTTCGTTTTCATTTTTAGTAGCTGCTCTCCTCTTTGTTTTTAGATTTAATCGTAGAGGACGCTAAAAAATACACGATATCCAAATTTTTTGGATATCGTGTATGGTTTTTTACATGCTAAAATAAAGCATTCTTTTTTTTCGAGGAGTATCTAACAAATGAATGAACAACAATTTGATAAATTTTTGCACATTAATACGGTCGGTGAACAATATGGATTTCCTAAATTGGCTCACTACCATCGCTACGAGCCAACTCCATATACAGGCTTAGAACAATTATTTTCCCAATATGAGATGCCAAAAAATCCAGTTTTTATTGATATGGGCTGTGGGAAAGGCAGGGTTCCTATTTATATTCATCATAAATTTCACATTCCGACAATTGGAGTTGAAATGGACGCAGGTTTTTATAAAGAGGCAGAGCATAATAAAGAAAGTTATTGCCGAAAAAAGGGTTCACAAGCGAACATTTCTTTTGTTCATACAATTGCGGAAAACTATAACATACAACCAAGTGATAATGTTTTTTTCTTTTTTAATCCATTTTCCATTAATATATTTCGTACGATTATTCATAATATATGGAAGTCTTATGAGCAACAGATGCGCGAAATCCATATTATTTTATACTATCCGCCGTACGATTATTTGCAGTTTTTACATCATGGTACCCCTTTTGAGTTGATACATGAGGTGCATCTAGAACACGAAACAAATATAAATGAACGCCTTTGCGTGTTTGCAATAAAGTAATTTCCGTGCAAGAAGTTCTCTTTCGGACGCTACAAAAATGGATTTTCCGCTCGGGTTATTCTTGCAGAGTATGGCAAACATGATGTTTATTGTTTATTTTTAATCACTTTCATTCGACGCTTAGAGCACGAGTAGCTCTAAGCTTTTTTTATAGCGTTGTATCGTTCTAATGCACGGGCTCGTGCTGTTTTATGATCCACGATGGGCAATGGATAGGTATCACCTAATGTAATTCCGGCTTGTTCCAAGATTGCCGTTGGTGCTGTTTGTGGAGCGTGTATATACTTTGCAGGGAGAAGTGCTAATTCGGGCACCCATTTTTTTATATAAGCACCATCTGTATCAAATTTCTCTCCTTGTAAAGAAGGGTTGAAGATACGGAAATAAGGAGCGGAGTCGATACCCGTACCGCTGACCCATTGCCAACCCATAGCATTATTTGCTGCATTAAAGTCGACAAGCGTATGCTCAAACCATGCATAACCTTCTTGCCAAGGTTGTAATAAGTGTTTGACTAGAAAAGATGCAACAACCATTCTTACACGGTTATGCATATAGCCGGTTTCCCAAAGCTCACGCATCCCTGCATCAACAAGAGGATACCCAGTTTGTCCAGTTTTCCATGCTTCAAGACGAATGGAATGAGGCTCCCACTCAAAATGTTGAAAATTACTGCGTAATGAATCAGTAGAAAATGTAGGATAGTTCAATAGTTGATAAATCGAAAACTCTCGCCATATAAGTTGTCTTAAAAAGCTTTCTATCTGCTGACTAAATATTGTGTTGTCCTCATCTTCTATTAGCTCTTGGCATGTTGCCCAAAGAAAGCGAATGCTAATGTTCCCCACTGCAAGAAATGGAGACATTTTAGAAATGGTTTCTTTGGCTGGGTAATCTCGCTTATCGTGGTAGTCAAATAAACTTTGTTCTACGAAAAGCTCCCACTGCTCCATTGCCCCATCTATCCCAGGTTTCCAATAATGGTGAAACTTGTGGTACCAATTACCATGAAGTAATTGCAATTGTTCTAACGCTAGAGATGATACCTTCGTAGGAAAAGCTCTAATATTAGTCGGTTGACCAAGCGGTTGACGCACGGGCTCCTGCAAACAACGCTTATAAAATGATGTAAAAATGGCATAAGGCTTGTTTTGTTGATTTTGAATGTTCGATAAGTTGAATAATGCATCACCATAGAATGCTTTTACTTCAATATTATTAGCCTGTAATATATTGGTTAGCTGCTCATCTTCATTTCGTTCAGTTGGAAGAAAACGCTCGTTAAAATACACAGCGTCTGCTTCAGTATCTAAAGCTAACTGTAGTACTTCTGAAATGACTTCACCCTTTCGTAAAATCAGTTGCATGTCATAGTCATCAAGTGTCGCTTGTAGATTCTGAAGTGAATAGTACGTCCAAAAACTTTGAGCGGTATTGCACATTGAAAATTGCTCATTATGAATATAAACCGGTAAAATGACCCCTAATTTAGCTGCATGCCAGAGCGCGGGGTGATCATCTAGTCGTAAATCATTACGAAATAATACAATTATTTTTTTATTCATTTTGAATCATCCTTTTATAGTTTAAAAATATACGTTAGCACAGGTAAGTAGAAGTTGGATTAAAGCAAGGAGGACATTATGAAAACACTATTCAAACGTCAAGTAATGCTAGCATCCTTAGTTGCAGGTTGCTTATTTGGTATTTTCTTTAAAGTTGTTGAAAATCTAACAGGAAGCCGCGTTTATACATTACTGTTAAATGTCGATTATATACCGATTTTAAAAAATTATCGATTTCCAGAAGTGATTGAATTTTCCTTCCATCTCGTGATTTCGTGGTTTATAACAGCCATATTATATACACTTCGAAACAAGTATAAGTGGAATAATGGTACGTTAATCAGAAATAGTATCGTACTTCAAATGATTATAGGATGTATGTTGTTTCCTACAACAACCTTCTCAACACGAACCCCGAACTTTACAGATTTCTACGCATTTAGTTGGTGGCTTGTTGGTCATATTTTGTATGGCGTACTGGTAGGCGTTTTTTTGAAAAAAAAATAAGCCGTTAAACTATAAAAGGAAAGCAATTTTTGCAAAATGGACGTTATTTTTCTAACGTCAAAAAAATAAGGATGATAGCTTTCTACTAATTTATACCAACAATTGATAGATAATTCACAAATAACTAATTATACTGAAAAATCACTCTAGACTAAATATAAAGAATGTTTTACAATGTAAAAGGCTTAATTGAATATTATCTAGCTTCAAAATTAGATAGTTATAAATAATTATTTTTGCTATTGAGGATTAGCCTTAGATTGTTTATAATTATCAGAAATATCTAATATTTGAGAATTTTCAGGGGGAATTAAATTATGAAAGAGAACAACAAGCTTAAAAAGTTCGGTTCACTTCTAGTAGCTTCTTCACTTCTTGCAGGCGTACTGGCAGGTTGCGGTGCTGGAGATAGTGATACAAGTTCGGGAGGCGGCTCATCATCAGGCGGCTCAAAAGATGGCGATACAATTAAAATCGGTGCAAACTTGGAGCTTTCAGGTAACGTAGCTTCTTACGGTTCTTCAATCGGATTAGGTGCGGAGTTAGCTGTTAAAGAAATTAACGATGCAGGCGGTATTGATGGCAAGAAGATTGAGCTTATTAAAGTAGATAACAAATCAGAAAACTCAGAGGCAACAGCAGCGGCTATTAAACTAGCAACGCAAGATAAAGTAGTAGCGATGATGTCTCCAGCAACTTCTGGTAACACCATTGCAACAGTTCAAATTGCAAATGATAACAAAATTCCTTTAGTTGGTGCAGCTGCTACAGCACCAAACGTAACAGTAAATGAAGACGGCAGTGTTAATGAATATGCGTTCCGTACATGCTTTATTGACCCATTCCAAGGGATTGTCGCAGCAAACTTTGCAACGGGTGAGCTGAAAGCAAAAAACGTAGCCATTTTTGCTGATAACGCTTCTGACTATGCAAAAGGATTAGCAAAGTCATTTAAAGATACGATTGCTGAAAATGGCGGAAAAGTTGTGAAAGAAGAAGCTTATGTTGCGAAAGATACAGATTTCCGTACGCAATTAACAAACATCAAATCATCAAATCCTGACTTCATCTTTATCCCTGGATATTATGAAGAAGTGGGTCTAATTGTTAAACAAGCACGTGAAATGGGCATTACAGTGCCACTTATGGGAGCAGATGGTTGGGATTCGCCAACTTTAGTTGAGTTAGCGGGCGCAGATGCACTGAATAATACGTACATCACAAACCACTATTCTGCAGAAGACCCAGATCAAAAAATTCAAGACTTTGTAAAAGCATTTAAAGCTGCTAATGGCGATAAAGCACCGGATGCATTTAACGCACTTGGCTATGATACGGTTTACTACATTGCAGATGCAATTAAACGTGCAGGGTCTACTGACGGTGAAGCAATTAAAAAGGCATTAGCTGAAACAAAGGATCTTTCTTTAGTAACAGGTACTTTCTCAGTTGACGAAAACCATAACCCAATTAAAACAGCAACAGTTCTTGAATTTAAAGACGGTAAACAAGTGTTCAACTCTAAAGTTAAAGTTAATCCTTAATTTTTAAGCAAGGGGGAGGCGGGCAACCTGCCTTCTCTTTTATTTTTTCATAGACAACTAGACTAATAAAAAAAGCATAGATTCTAGCATAAGGAATCGGAAATACTTTTTATGAGGGACACGAGTTTTTCTGCATTCACTTTCACTATGTAGAAATAGGTCCCATTTTTGCATGCTTTAAAAAAAATTAAGGAGTGAACGCTCATGGAATGGATACAACAGCTTGTGAATGGTATTTCACTAGGTAGTATCTACGCGTTAATAGCGTTAGGGTATACGATGGTATACGGTATTATTAAGCTCATTAACTTCGCCCACGGTGATGTTTTCATGATTGGGGCATTTATTGGCTTTTACGCAATTGCTAAATGGGAGCTGGGTTTCTTACCAGCATTATTATTAGCAATGGCAGTTTGCGCAATTTTTGGTGTGTTAATAGAACGTATAGCATATAAACGGTTACGAAATGCGACGCGTATTGCTGCTTTAATTACAGCAATAGGGGTGTCGCTATTAATCGAATATACGACAATTTTCTTCAGAGGGGCACAGCCTGCAGCATATCCTGAAGTCATTAAAAATACAACATTTGATGTCTTTGGTGTTCAAATTAGCAGTACATCTATTTTAATTTTATCTGTCTCTATCGTACTGATGATTCTTTTACAATTCATCGTACATAAAACAAAAATTGGCAAGGCGATGCGCGCAGTTTCACATGATGCAGATGCGGCACGTCTAATGGGCATTAACGTAGATAATACCATTTCAGCAACATTTGCTATAGGTTCTGCATTAGCTGGAGCTGCAGGTGTAATCTTCGGTGTGTATTATACAAAAATTGACCCGTTAATGGGTGTTATTCCAGGGGTTAAAGCGTTCATCGCTGCGGTTCTTGGTGGTATTGGTATTATTCCAGGGGCAATGGTTGGCGGCATGTTACTAGGTGTCGTGGAATCGTTTGTAAGTGCACTTGGATTCTCTTTATGGCGTGATGCAGCAGCATTTGTCATTTTAATTTTAATCTTGATTTTCAGACCATCGGGTATCTTCGGTAAAAACGCCCGCGAGAAAGTGTAGGTGAGCGGTAATGATGAAGAAGTCTAAAGTTTTCTGGGGCTATGCAGTATTAGCGCTAGTCATCTATGTGGTTGTTCAGGCACTTATTACAACAGAAGTAATTGACTTGTACTATAAAAATATGTTAATCACCATGTGCATTAACATTATGCTAGCTGTCAGCTTGCACATCGTTATCGGGGTTACGGGGCAATTCTCTATTGGACATGCCGGTTTCCTTGCAGTTGGTGCTTATATTTCAGCTATTATTACAACAAAGCTAATGCTGCCGTTCCCGTTAGCTATTTTCCTAGGGGCGCTTGCAGCAGCAGTAGCTGGATTAATCGTAGGTATTCCAACGCTACGTTTAAAAGGAGATTATTTAGCCATTGCAACACTAGGCTTTGCTGAGATTATTCGTATTGTCTTTTTAAATACGGATTACGTCGGTGGGGCAGCGGGGATGCAAGTGAAATATTTATCGAATTGGACATATGCATTCGTAGGAGTGGTATTGACGATTTTAGTTATTTCTAACTTTACAAATTCTCGCCATGGACGTGCTTGTATTTCGATTCGAGAAGATGAAATCGCTGCGGATGCCATGGGTATTAATACAACTTACTATAAAGTTGTAGCATTCGCGATTGGCTCTTTCTTTGCCGGTCTTGCAGGGGCTATTTTTGCACATAACTTCTACATTATTCAACCGACTACGTTCGGTTTCTTAAAATCATTTGATATATTAATTTACGTTGTTCTTGGTGGCTTAGGAAGTCTGTCAGGTTCTGTTATTGCAGCAGTATTTTTAACGTTGATTTCAACATACTTAGCGAACTTCCCAGAAACGCGCATGATCATTTACAGCTTAGTATTAATCATTGTTATGCTATACCGTCCAACCGGTTTAATGGGGACAAAGGAAATTACGCATTTATTTAAGTTTGGTAAAAAAGGAGGTACAAAATAATGACTGGAAACCTTCTTATCAAAGTAGAAAACATGGGTATTCAATTCGGTGGTTTAAAGGCGGTACAGGGCGTTAATATGTACCTAAATCAAGGTGAATTAGTAGGGCTTATCGGGCCAAATGGTGCAGGTAAAACAACAAGTTTTAATATGCTAACTGGTGTGTATACGCCGACTGAAGGAACGATTACATTTAACGGATCAAAGTTAAATGGCCTTGCACCCTATCAAGTAACGCAAAAAGGTATTAGCCGTACGTTCCAAAATATTCGTCTCTTTAAAGAACTATCTGTATTAGATAATGTAAAAGTAGCGAACCATTCTTTAGCAAAACACTCTATGTGGTCATCTATTTTCCGTTTGCCAAGTCACTTTAAAGGTGAAGCGGCAATGGAACAGCAATCAACGGAATTCTTAAAAATATTTGGCTTAGATATTTATAAGAATGAGTTAGCAAAAAACCTTCCGTATGGTATGCAACGTCGTCTGGAGATTGCACGTGCATTAGCGGCAAATCCAAAGCTATTGTTACTCGATGAACCAGCGGCAGGGATGAATCCACAAGAAACACACGACTTAATGGAACTAATTGCGTTTATCCGTAAAGAGTTTGGATTAACGATTCTACTAATTGAGCACGATATGAGCTTAGTAATGGGGATATGTGAACGAATTTACGTCCTCGACCACGGGCAATTAATCGCTGATGGGACACCAGAAGAAATTCGCAACAATCCAAAGGTAATTGAAGCGTACCTTGGTGAGGAGGTTATCAGCTAATGCTAAAAGTACAAAATATTGATGTATTCTATGGAAATATTCAAGCATTGAAAGGCGTCTCTTTAGAAGTTAACGAAGGGGAAATTGTCACATTAATCGGTGCCAATGGTGCTGGTAAAAGTACATTATTAAAAACCTTGTCAGGTTTGCAAAAGCCTAAAGGGGGCATTATCGAATATGAAGGCTTCTCGATTGCAGGTAAGGCTGCGCAAACCATTGTAAAATCAGGTATTTCACATGTGCCTGAAGGTCGCCGTGTATTCGCTAATATGTCAGTAGAGGAAAACCTTGAGCTTGGCGCATACTTGCGTAATGATAAGGCTGGCATAAAGAAAGATATGGATCATGTCTTTGAGTTATTCCCGCGTCTACTGGAGCGTCGTAAACAGCAATCAGGCACATTATCTGGTGGTGAGCAACAAATGCTGGCGATGGGTCGTGCATTAATGGCAAAACCAAAATTGTTGTTAATGGATGAGCCTTCAATGGGGCTTGCACCGCTTATGGTAAAAAATATCTTCAATATTATTGAACAAGTGAATAAAGAAGGTACAACGGTATTGCTAGTAGAGCAGAATGCCAATATGGCATTATCGGTAGCTGACCGCGCATATGTACTTGAAACAGGACGCATTGTATTATCGGGTACAGCGAAAGAGTTACAAGAAAGTGAACAAGTAAAAGCAGCATATTTAGGTGGTATGTAATCGGAAGGGGTGTCTCGAAATGGATTCGAGATACCCTTTTTCATGTTGTAGAACGACAATAATAGATGGAAGTAGCGCGGAACCTTTCTTTTTTGGTAAGGTGGGAAAAAGGAGTGAGGTTAGCATGCACTATTCAGCACAATACTTTATTGAAAAACTAGCATTAGCACAACATCCTGAGGGAGGATACTATATTTCCACGTTTAAATCGACAGAGGAAATAGCTGTAAGAGATGTAGAACGACCGATTTATACGAGCATTTATTTTTTATTACGTTCGCAAGATATCTCTCATTTACATCGCTTAAAATCAGATGAGCTTTGGTATTATCATGCAGGTAGCCCATTAACGGTACATATGATTTACCCTGATGGTACATATGAGGCAAAAAAATTAGGCTTAAATATGGAAGCGGGTGAGGTGCCACAGGTAGCGGTGCCGAAAAATACAATTTTCGGTTCGTCTGTAGAGGATGCCAATACATTTAGTTTAGTAGGCTGCATGGTAGCACCAGGCTTTGATTTTGAGGACTTTGAGCTATTTACACAAGATGAGCTTTTAGCTGATTATCCGCAACATGAAGCGGTTATTCGTAAAATGGCTTACGAGACGATTAAATAGTCACAAAGAGTTTAGCAAAGAGCACTAGGTAGACCGCAGAAAGCGACTGCACAGTAAAAAAGAGAAAAGGTGTTAGAT
>LAHS01001439.1_pt1 | contig 32123 bp, 46 predicted proteins | sample 329651 | NCBI WGS metagenome assembly LAHS01 (sample SAMN03275699, study PRJNA271635) | activated sludge metagenome | isolation source: sample C-1 Sludge from hydrolytic chamber (first chamber) of Anaerobic...
GAAAGTCATAAAGCCGTTCCCGATAACCGCATTAGCAAGAAGAGACCCAACTGGATTGAACATAGCCGAAGGTCTTGCTAGCGGAATGTTCCGTGCGCCACAGAATATGTGTTGGGCTTGGCGTTGGAATGAAGAGGAGCGAAAGTTGGAGCGCGTTCTCATCCTGTCAATCCAGTCGAAGAACCTCGTGAACATCGCCAATGGGCTTAAAGATATCGAGACGAGACGAGTTGTCGCGAAGGAAATAAAGGAGATGGAAAAATGAAAACCAAAAGCGAATTACTCGCAATGCTGGTCTCGGGCATAATCGAGAAATACGGGGAGGATAGGACGCTGACGGAAGAAAACGTCGATACGTTGCTGTCGGCGCTTCCAAACCAATTCGGGGATTTGGCATATAACGAGGACAATTTCGGCGAAGACCTTTGTGTCAAAAAACACAAAGACACAATCAATCTTTGGTTTGAGGGTAATACGTACGAAATCAACCCCGAGAGAACCGATATTGAAGACGGGTATCTGGAACTGAAAAGAAAGGAGGAAGAAAAATGACATCCAAACAACTTAATCGACTATTGGACAAAGCTAAAAAACAATACGAAGACGGAGAGGTTATTGAGTGCATTGGAACGCTAGACCTAGTGATCGACAAACTCAATGACGATACAGAAAAGGAGATGGAAAAATGAAAAAGGGGGCAAAAGATGGGCAACCTCGTTAACCGCGCCAGTTTTGGAGAGCATAGGGAACCCACGCCCCGAGAATCCTTGCTTTCGGAGATAAACAAGGAGCGGAAAATCGGGCATTGGAAGCACGCGAACGACTTAAAGAAACATTACGACAAATTGATAAAGGAGAGGAAAATATGAATGACAAAACATACCGCGAGATGGAGATTGCCGAGTATAAGACCAAGATGGAAGTCCAACGCAAGAAGGGTCACATGATGGCTTATAGGGATTTGAAGAAGCATTACGACAAATTGGTGTCGCACAAATGATTTACTATTTCGTGAACTATCACACTGGGGCAACTGCGGCGAGAACTTCCGAGAAATACCTACATCGAATAGAGAACTCATACGCCTTCGACATCAAGAGAATCAAATGCGATTAAGGGAGTGCAAGAATGGACATTGACAAGATTTACCTTGGAGACGCTTATGAACTCATTAAAGAAGTGCCTGATAAATCCGTGGATCTAATCGATACCGACCCACCTTACGAAACCCCGGATTACAACGGAAAGGGCGGCGGACTGGCGGTAGGGAGAAAGGCTTATAGAGAAATAAGAGATCATCAGTTATACGAAGGCTACGACCTCTCAATCCTCAATGAGTTCGTCCGGGTCATGAAGAAAATCAACATCTACCTTTGGTGCTCAAAAGACCAAATCTACAAGTACCTAGATTACTTCGTCGAAAAAAGGGGATGCAACTTCGAGATCCTAATTTGGGCGAAGTCGAACCCGATACCCTTCTGCGGTCGCCACTTCCTCAAAGACAAAGAATACTGCCTCTACTTTTGGGAAACTGGCGTGCAACTAAACACAACGGCTTCCAATGCTAAGACGGTATATCTCACCCCATTAAATACAGCTGACAAAAAGCTGTACGACCATCCGACAATCAAGCCCTTGGAAATCATTGAGAACTTGATCGAAGTTAGTTCTTGCGGGGGGGGGGTTAATACTTGATCCGTTTGCCGGTTCTGGAACCACTGCGGTGGCTGCGAAAATGCTAGATCGCCACTTCATCGGGTTTGAGATAAGCGCCGCCTACCATCAAATCGCCGTTGATAGGCTGGCGGGAGTCACGCAACGGGACAAGGAAAGCGGCTACGTTCAGAACAAGCTCTTTTGAAAGGAGAGACTTATGAAAGCCTTGCGGATCATCATCTACATCATTGCTTCGATCACCATTGCCGAGTGGTGCTGGTTCTTTGGGTATGCGCTCTACTTGGATCTACAAGAAGGAACGCCGATGTACAACGGGATTATCCCGCTCGTGCTTTGCCCCATGCCGATTATCTCGGTTTTGGCAATCGTCTTCTGCGTCGTCGAAAGGAGCCGGGAAAAACGATGGCGGTAACAATTCAACAATGACACATGCTTGTTATATATGCGGAAAGCCCGCAAGCGAGAGACACCATATCTTCGGAGGCGCGAATAGACCAAAGTCCGAGAAGTACGGTTTGGTTGTGTGGCTGTGCCGAGAGTGCCATAATCAAGTCCACTTCGGCAAAAGGTCGAAGGAACTAATGGAGAAGTTGCGGAAAGAAGGGCAGGAGAAGTTCGAGAGCGAGAACCCAAGCCTCGACTTCCAAGAGATATTCCATTGCAACTATCTCGAATCGAAAACGCTACCGAGGCAGTCAATCGACATCATCCCGGTCGATGAACTAGCCGAAGAGCTGAAAGGAGGGAAGTAATGCCTAGCGAATACATTTGGGTGATAATAATGTCGATATTGTTCGTCCTATTCATCATCGCGGTGATACACCATCAGCGGAAGAAATGACCTCCGAAATGGGGTCTTTTTCATTTACTAAAAGTCAATGCGATTATTGTTGACTAATGGTAAATGAGGCACTATATTAAAGGTGTCCAAAGGAGGACACCAATATGGAAGCCAAAGAAGAGAAGGTACTAGCCGTCACGAGAACAGCCAAGGTGGAGGATAGAATCTCCGTCACCGAAGGAAGCTGCTCCGTACATTACGAGTTCGGGATTAAGTTCTATGGGAAAGACTTAGGCGATTGCGACAATGTCATCATGGAAGCCGCCAGCCACACCGATGAAATCAAAAACGGGAAGTTCACCTTTGACACATTCGCCAGAATCACCGATGGAGACCTCTTCAAGATCATCACGGATTCATTCAACGTCGTCAGTTGCGAAGCCGATTCTAAACTGACCAAAATCCACATCGGCGGCAGTTATTCGCAAGTCGTCATGATCGTCCGCAAAATCGAGGACTAAGGCATGGATAAGCAAATCGGGTTCATCAGCGGCTCGACCGATGTAGCGTGCTTCTATGTCCTAGACGGCAACAACCAACTTCACAAAATCGACCTTGGAGAAGATGGGCCATTCCGCTTCATCATCTGGGACGAATGCGGCGACATCGATTCCCCGGAGGTCGAGTTGAAGGACGAAATCAACATCCAAGACCCACGCGAGTTCGTTGGCGGGTGCGAGGGAGAAAGCGTGTACCATGACGAGAACTGCGAGAACAACATCCTTCACCAAAACGGGGTGCTCCGCATTAGAACCTACATCATCCAAAAGTCCTACGCATCGTTCATGGAAATCTCGTTCCTGAAAGGAGAGCAAAGCAAAAGATAGAGACCAAGACCGACATTGACCACCCATTGCGGTGGTCTTTTTTTCGGTTTATCCTAAATACGATAGAAATATCGTTAATCGGCAAGACCTTGTCCGCTACCGATGGAGGTAAATTATGGAAGCAAATACTGGATTCGCGTCCGCTGCGTCATCTTGGGTGGTAGACCACAAGAGGCGCATTCTGGTCAATGTCTCATCGATCATCATGATGGTGGTCATTTGCGGGGTGATGGGCTGTTTCGATTTCTTCTCGATGAAGTTCGACCTCACCAGACTGACCGAAGTGAGATATTGGTCTCACATATTTTGCCGAACCGTTTGCCTCGTGTGCGCCTTGAACATCGGCCTCAATATGTTCCAGCCCTATGCCGAGGACAGGAACTTCCTCCTACAAAGGGATTCGCTCCGCTACGAGGGATTGATCGCCATGAAGGAGCAAAAGTCCTTCGAGAGCTTCATCCTTCTTGATTTCAACGTTGCCGAGAAGAAGAAAGCGTGGGTCGCCCACATCAACAAAAAGATAAACACCCTGGGGAGGTTCGCCAAGGACGAATCGAGAATGCTCTGGGGTCTCCCCAAGGAAAAGCTCGAAGCCAATCCCAACCTCAAAGAAACCAAAGCCAAGAACCATTACTGCAAGAAGAGAGCCGTCTACGAGGAGATGAAGACCGATGAATGGATGGACGCCAACATCGAGGCCCTCCATGTGAGAACCTTCCGCGCCATCGACCCATCAATCTTCGACCTGTCCATAAACGGAAGGGAAAAGTATTCGGGCTACAAACTCACCGCCCGCAGCGGAATGGCTAGGTCAGCGAAGACCGCGACCTCCATAATGATGATGATTCTAATCTCGATGATGATAACGGTTTGGTACATGGAGATCGACGAGCAAATGATCGCCAACAACGTTATCGGTTGGCTGTCCTCGGTTCTCAATGCCCTAATGGACATCTCCTTCGTCCTTTGGCAGTTCATCCGGGGCGCGATGTACGCAACGAAGTTGGTTGAGGACGAAATCCACCGACCCTACATCGACCGAACTAGAATCCTAGTAGATTACTACTCATCCCCAAAGACCCCAGTCTCCGACTTCAAATCAAAGGACAACGCATTGATCGATAACGCCAATTCCGTTGTCACCAAGATGAAGGAAGAGGCTGAGTTGGCTAAGTCCCAGCGAGATATGGCTAAACTCATCCGCATGAGGGACGATTCCGAGAAGCGGGTTCACAAAGACGATAACTTCGGTGGCAAGCTATGAACCCCGAAGATAAGGTTCTTCCCTTAAAGGAAGAAGCCCCGAAAGATGAGGGAAAGCCATTGTCTAAAGACAATGAGCCTAAGACGGCAAAGGCGAAGGGGGCGCGAAAGAAGAAAGCCTCCGCGAAAACAAAAACGCGCACGCGCGAAGTGCTTGTGGAGACCGTCATAGAGAAAGCCGAGCGGAAGCGCAAGGGATTAAAGAACCGACTTGGAAACTCCCACTTCTATTTCTGGGATGACATGAACGATCATGACCGAAGGGCTATGTTCGAGATGACCGCCTCGCTTCCCGGATTCAAATCCAATGATGAGTTGGCATTGGCTTGCGGAAGCGATTTGACGACCTTGCTTGATTGGTGCTTTTCGGTTTACGGAAAGGAAGGCGATGACAAAGCCGAACTCCTCCAGAGGAAGGTGAACGGATTGAGGGCTATGGACAAACGGCAGTTCCTATGCAATCAGCAGGTGCTTGCCATCGGCCAGCCCACGATGTCCATTTGGCTGGGAAAGAACTACTATGGTCAAAAGGAGGCCGATGACAAGAAGGAGCTTGACCTGTCCGATTTTTTCAACGTGATAATCAAGCCGAAGTTGGAGGCTAAGTAATGCTGTCTTCCCCAAAGTACGAAAAGTGGATTGACGGCATTTTCAGCCATCAGTTCTCCGGGATAGAGGGGGCTATCCGAAGCGGAAAGTCCGTCCAAGCGTGCCGTGCTTTCGCAATGCTCATAGTTGCTTGCGAAGTCCAAACGGACGCTTTGTTCATAGCCGGGGCCGTCAGCGAATCGATGGCGCAGGCGCTGATTGGCGAATGCGGCGGTTTCGGTTTGAGATTCATCTTCGGCAGCGGTTGCCTTTACAAGAAGTACCGCGACAAGTCGGCTTTGTATATCCATTACGATGTGAACGGAAAGACCTTCACTCGTTGGGTCATTTTCGCAGGAGGGGCTAAAGCTGGGTGCGAGTACGCGATTAGAGGTCTTTCAATACAAGGCGCGATGATCGAGGAGATAAACCTACAAACGCAGGATTTCGTCAATGAGGTGCAAAACCGCATGGCAGTGTCGAAGAGGCCGTTCCTCCTTTACACGATGAACCCAAGCATGAGCAAGAGCTGGATTTACAAGGACTTCATCGATTCCGCGAACAGGGGCGTTCCATCCGGGAAGATGAACTATCTCCATGCCTCATTGAGCGATAACCCTGTCCTCACCAAGGAAAGGGTGAAGGAAATCGAGGATTCCTATGACAAGGATTCCGTTTGGTACAAAGGATATATCCTCGGTGAGAGGATGAACCCTGCCGGGGCGATTTACATGGTTCACGAATACAATGTCATCGATTCCTTCAACCCTGACGATTACGATTCCTATGTCGTGGTATGCGACCAAGGCGAGACGATTTCGGCAACAGCCATCACGTTGGGGGCGATAAAATACGACCGCGAGAAAGGGTTTTACAGGTTCGATGTCTTGAAGGAATACCACCATGTCAATTCCGCGACAGGCGAGGGCGAAAAGCATTTCGAGGATTACGCCAATGACTTGGCTGACTTCGTTCTTGAAAGCGCGAAGGTGATGTCATCGTTCCCTGTCGAGGTCGTGATAGACCAAGACCCGGAGTTCTACCACCAATGCGTGTTGGCTTTCGGGAAGAAGAACCTCGACCCCTATTCCATCAAGTTCCCCTATAAATTAGAAATCGAGGAGCGCGTCAAAAGAGGCGTCGGCCTCATGCACAAGGGGCAGTTGCGCTTCTACAAGGGCTGCCCCCAAACCATCGAGGACTTCAAGAACGCGGAATATGACGAGAAGGAAATCGAGAGGAAGGGCATTTTCGTCCGTTCAAAAGTCTATACCGAGGGGTTCGGCCACCTTGATATGATCGATTCGGTCGAATACGGATTCACCCGTTATTTGGAAGTCCTAGACCCCGAAAACAACGTCTAGCGTTGAAAACAAAGCAATTTAGCGCGAAAATTGGTTAAATGGAAAACACGTTAGCCAACCGCGAGCAATACAACACTTCGGTCGAACCCCAGATAAGGTCGGCCCCGATGTCCAATGGGTATCAGCCAAACCAAGGCGGTGTGGTTTTCTTCCAATGCGACCTTATGGAGATGTTCGGAATAAACCTAGATTATCCGGGTATTCGTGGCGCGCTTAACGATGCCTTTTTCGAGAGCAAGCGTTATGTGCCCGTTGATACAGGTCTAATGAAAACTTCTTACACAATGCGACCCAAGTCCGACACCTTGGTAGAGTGCTTCTTCGACCCCGACAAGATAGTGGGGCAAATGAGGAAGGGCGAGAAGGTCGAGGATTACTATCCGCAATGGGTGGGTTCTTCTGGCGGCGGCAACAAGGCTTGGAACTGGCTGACCATCGTGATGAACCATTTTTATGATAGACTAATATCCGATGTGAGAAGCCTCTCGAAGAAGAAAGAGGCGAAGCAACGTGCGGAGGACGGTCGGACGGCAATCAACATCTTGGCGGCGGCTGTCGCCGTCCAATCCGCGTTGGAGGATTCGGCTTCCAATATCGCGGACGAGAGACGGAGAATGCGTAAAGAGAAAGCCGAGAACGACAAGGCCGAAAGGCAAAGGCAAAGGGAATTGAGGGCGCAGGTATCAGCCCACAGGAGGACGAAGTAATGGGATTCTTCACGAATTGGATTGGTCGGTTGGTTGACCTCAAACTAGACCAAAGGGGGTTCAACGATCAGTTCCTCGACCCTCTTAGCTTCGATGAGCGTTATCGGCTTGTCGAGCATGAGGTGCAGTTCAAGGCCGAGACATCGGAATTGATCTATTTCTACAAGACCAAGAGGCCGACCAACGAGCATTACTCGACCCATTTGTTCTGGCGCGATGTTTCGGGCAAACTGCCGATTCAGCACTTCCCTCTCGCTAGGATAATCACCAAAGCCAAGACCAACTTGGTGTTCCACGATTCCCCTGTTTTCAACGTGCTGACCAAAACCGGGAAAGCCGACAAGAAAGACCAGAAGGTCTTGGACGCTTGCTTCAAGGAGAACAAAATCATCAACGTTTTGCGTTCAGCGAGCGACATGAAGTCTTACAGCGGTGGCGTCGCCATCGTCCCGGTCATGGACAACTCGGTCAGCGATCATGTGATTTGGAAAGCCTACCCAAGGGAGCGCTGCCATCCGAACAAGGAATACAACCGCGTGACTTCCGTTGTCGTATATGACGAGTATGTGGACGGAGACGGCAAAGCCAAAAGGAAGTTCGTCCTTTGCTCCGAATACGGCAAGGGATATGTCTCATACAAACTCCTCGAAGAAAGCAACCCCGCGAAGCCGAGACCTTGCGGGATGAACGAATGCTACGAGACGGCAGGGAAGACCGACCTCATGTTCTTGGAGAACGGAGTTCCTTCCAAACAGCCTCTCTTCGTCTATGTGGAAAACGATGTTGACGGGATGAGCGACTACCAGAACCTCATCGATGACTTCTCGTCTTTGGACGAGAGCTATTCGGCTTTGACCGATTTCGTCCGCAAAGCCCACATAAAGACATACGTTCCGAAGTCGCAAGCCATCAAGAATCCGCAAACAGGGGAGAGTTACGCGCCTGACGATTTTTCGGAGAACGTTTCTTTCATCCCAATGGCTAACCCGACCAACGCTCCTTACAAAATCGAGCGAGACACGATACCGATGGCCGAGAACATCTCGTCATTGGTCACGGCTTTCAACGAGACATTGGCTCACGCCCTTTTGACCACGGGTCTTAGCCCTGCCACAATCGGAATCTCCACGGGAGGGGCAAACGAATCCTCCCTTGCGCTGAACATCCGCGAAAGGGTGTCCATGCGTGCCCGCGCAGATTCCATCGGAATGTGGACGGAAGCCCTTTGCGACCTCATGACCATAACCCTCAAATGGGAACTCGGCAGCGGTGTCGCCTCCCAAGACCCCGATATGCCTGTCGCAAGCAATCTCATCGACCTAGCACCATTCGCGGGGCAATGCTCGGTGACCTTCCCAGAATACGAATCCCCGTCATTCGACCAAAAGGTGATTTCGCTTCAAGCGGCCTTGAACGCAGGTCTCATCGACCGCGAGACCGCGCTCCGTCAGCTCTGGCCCGACCTCAACGATGACCAAATCCAAGTGATGTTGATTGCCATCCAAGGCGGTATGCCTTTGAGCGAGGCCGAAATCGAGATGGAAGAGGAAAAGAAACATCCAGAAGAGGTGAAGGAATCCGAGGACGATGAATCGGAGGGCAAGGAAGATGAAAGCGGAGACGAAAGCGAAGATAAAGGCGACCTTGAAGAAAGCGACTAAGCCCGCGCTTAAATCGCTTTTGGCAGTTGCGATCATCGTGGCAATCGCTCTTTCGGTCTACTACACGTTGATAGGTCTTGGCTTCACCGACTTCGCAAAGATACGGAATGAACTTGGCGATTCCATTTGGACTTATGTCGCCATCGTGTTTCTTCAAATAATCCAAGTGATATTCATCCCAATCAGCAACCAAGTGGTGACGATACCCGCTTGCCTCGCATTCCCAGATTGCTTATGGAAGGTTTACGTGTCGTCCGTGATAGGCATTGAGATTGGCACTCTTTGCCTTTTCTTCATCGGCAAGTTCGGTGGACGGAAAATATTGAATTGGATATTGAATGACAAGGACGAGACCGAGAAGTGCGCGGTGGTTCTCCGGAAGGGAAGGGCTTTCTATCCCATCGGAATGGTCAGCGGTTTCATACCCGATGACATACTGACCACCTTAGCCGGGATGAGTGGATATAACTTTTGGTATGTCCTTGGCGTTTCCGTTTTCTCGAAGCTCATTTGCGTTGCCGCGACCGTGTGGGGGTGGGGTTGTTTGACACGCTATTGGTGGGGGTGGGTGATAATGATCGTTGGCTCAATCCTATTGCTTATCGGCACATGGTTGGCTTACAAATGGACTAAGAGGCAACCAAACAAGGCTATTGTCACAACCGAGAAAAAAGACTAACCTAATAATATAGACCGCCAAGTCCTTAATCTGGCAAGGAGGCACAAAATGCCAAATGACGAACATAAGGCAGGATTAAAACACTTCCCTCTCGACCTGCAACTATTTGCCGAGGGAGACCCTAATCCTCAACCCGCAGGTGCTGCTCCAGTTCCGCCTGTAGCAACCCCGAATCCTAATCCTAGCGGAGCGACCCCTAAGACATATTCGGAGGACGAACTCAATCGGGCGAAGCAGTCCGCGAGTTCGACCGCAAAAAACGAAATTCTTAAGGAATTGGGAATAGCCTCGGTTGACGAAGGGAAATCCCTCATCAGCGCGAAGTCCGACCAAGACAAGCGAATCGCCGCTTTGGACGCTAAGGTCAAAGCCGTTGAGGAAGTCGCAAACAAGGAGCATGAAAACTCCGTTATGACCTCTCTTCAATGCGAACCCAAGCACCTTGACGATTTGAGAACCTTGGCGAATGCGAGGGTTACTGCCGACAAGACATTCGATGTGTCGGCCAAGGAGATTATGGACGAGAATCCCCAATGGAAAGGCGCGGGCGCATTGCCCAAACCAAACGTTGGAGGCACTAAGCCGAATCCCCCATCAGGCACGCCAAAGACAAGCGAGGCGAGTGCCGCTATGAAGTCAATGTTCCCTTGGCTTAAATAGGAAAAAATAGCCTCCGAAAGGAAAAAATTATGCCACACTTTGCTAATGGCTATGAGGGCGACACCGTCTCTCTGGGCTACATTTTACAGGCTCAATCGCACGAGGATGTCTTCATCCCCGGAGTGACCGAGAATCCGAACATCAGCGTTTCCGTCAATGGCGAGGTCGCTTATCTCTATTTACCTGCTGACGCCTCAATCGGCTCTGGCACGGTCGGTGGACAGGTCGCCTTCGCCTCCAAAGGCGTTTCGACCGTCACCATCCCAATGCTCACCGCCAAGACCATCTCGGATGTCATCCCCCATGCCAACTTCATGACCGTTGCCGCCGATGTCGTCAATGCGCGTTGGGTTCAGGAGACCGAGAAGCTCCAAGACGAAATCAACCTCGCTGGCTTGACCGCTTTGAAGGCTGGCGCGACCGCGACCGCCGATACCACGGCTCTCACCTCCGCGAACATCTATGAGAAGATTCTCGCGGACATCAAGGAGTTCAAGACCAACACCGCGAACAAGTCGCTTAAACTGAAGCCTACCGGGATGATCGTTGGGGCGACTGGCGAAGCCCTCTTGCTCAACTGTCCGCAGTTCCTTCGCTCAACCATCGTTGGCGATGAGGCCGTGAAGAATGGTGTCATCGGCTCAATCGCCGGCGTTCCCGTCATCTCCTCGGTCGAACTTGACGCCCTTGGCGCGGACTACATCATCGTCAACTGCCTCGGAATCGGCGTTCCCACCAATGTCAACTCCGCCAAGCAGTTCGACGCGACCCCTGTCGGCTACATCGATGGCACCGGGTTAGCCGCCGAAGTCGGTTACGGCACTTATGTCAAAGCCAACTTCGCTTTCTACCACAAAGGCGTCTAGCCCAACGGCTGAATGACTTATGAGACCTCCCTTAACGGGGGGTCTTTTTTGTTCCGCTATGGAAAAAGCAATCAAACAACCCTAGAATATAGAAAACGGAGGAATCCTTATGGCTCTCTATTCCGATGACGGCAAAATGAAGTATGACCTCGATAACCACCGATATGTGCTTACCGATGACGGCTTCAAAGCGTATTCCGGGTACTCCCTAAAGGAGAAGCTCGATGTCGAATCGAAAGACCAAGACCTCACGGTGGCTTTCTTCCTCAATAGGGTCAGCGAGAACGTTTATGGGATTCTATTGGCGCAAGCGGAGAGCGAGCGTGCCTCCCAATGCTTCCTCGCATTGAGCGAGAACCGAAACAAGATATACAACGCGCTGTGCCGAGAGGCGAGCGACATGATGGTGGCGAATGACGATCTTTCGGAGCAATCCAAAGACACCAAGAACCCTTGCTCAATAGGTTTGCAGATAATCATCGAGACCCTTTATGGTCGCTTCGCCAACTGGCGCGACTACACCTATGCGGAGGACTATTGATGTCTTGGATTGAGGCAAAAAGCAAAAAGCAGTACAACCGAACCGCCTATGTGAAGAAAGACGGAAAGGACATCGGCTTCTTTTTCCGCTACATCAACGGGGCCGGGGTTTCCGAGCCGAACTTCGTTGAGGGCATGGAAATCCAGAAGAAGGTCGAGTACATCGAGACCCCCGCAGCCATACCATTCGACAATTCCTCCCTCATAAAAATCGATGGGGCTTTGTACAATGTCGAATCCGTCTTGGAATTAGAGCATGAGAACGCCAACGGGGTTTTCCGCAAAAAAGGCAGCGTAAAAACGCAACTCACGATTTCGAGGCGATTATGACATATGACGAGTTCGTGACGAATCTGGGGATTTGGCTTGGGAAGGAAGTAGCCATGATTAGGAAGACCCTACCATACAAGACAGGTCTCATGTCGGGGCAAATCGGCACGGGAGGATTCCACCTCACGCGAACCGACACGGGATTCACCATAATGATCGATGTCGAAAAGGTCTTCTACACTCCCTATGTGGACGACCCGAATTGGCGAAGCAAGAAGACGGGGAAGCCCAAGCGGACGGCTAACTTCTGGAACAACTTGGTGAGGGACAGGCTCATGACCGATTTGGAGGCTTTCCTCAAAACGCAAGGGACTATAAGCGGAGGAGAATCAAAATGAACAACGTGGATGTCAGCAAGGTAATCGACTACGTTAAGTCCGTATGGCTTGACGCGGTTTCGTACTGCCAAGAGAACTATTCCGATTTCCCAGAAGATTACGAAGCCACCAACGGAAGCGAGGCCGAGGCTTTCTTCCAATGCGACTTCATGGAGGATTCGGGCACTTTGTCCGGGGCGATAATGGACAGGCAGGGCGAGAGGCCGATTTGCAAGATGGCCGCGCTTTTGAAGCATACCCAAGGGGCGCAAGACCCATCCCTGCCCATCGAGACATACGCCCAAACCTACAACATCAACATGATCGTCCCCGAAAGATACAGGAACTTCGTCACCAGGATTTGGGAGCGTTTCGCGGATTCCATGAAGTCAATAGCCACAAACATCGATTCGACAGCGTGCCTAATCAAGACCGGACAAAGGCCGACATTCTCCTCAAAACAGGCGAATGCGGTTCTCGACAACAATCAAACAGCCGAGGTCTTCAAAGCCTCGATGGATTTCCTCCTAGTGGTTTTCTCGACCGCCATTCTATCAAATGACATCACCGCCACTCTATCCATGAAAGCGAATGACGGCACTACCCAAATCTATCTTTCCGATGGCACTACCAAAATCGAGGGAAAGCTGAACTTCATGCAAATGCAGTTCAAATCGGTCAAAGAAGTCCGAGCCGATTCTTCCATCAGGGAGACTTTGCGCTTCCGCGCCAACAACCGCCAAATGTCTTTGCACATCTCCGCGATTGCGACTACCTCGACCATCGACACCGCTTTGGTGAAGGACATCGAAGCCGGGACTTACTTCAAAAATATGTATCAGCTCACCAAAACGGGGAATGGGTCTACATCCACCGATTATTGGATTCTAGTCCAAGGCGCGACCACTTACGCCTATGGAAGCCTTTTGGCTTTTGAAGCCGAATTCCAGCCGACCTATTGAGGATAGAAAATGGCAAGCGAGTTCACGATAAACATAAACGTTGCCTCCACCTCCGCGCAATCGACCGACAAGGACAAATTGGATGAGGTGACCGGGAAGAAGGAAGTTGATTCCAACACCAAGCAAAAGGAGCAAACCGCGACCGATGATTTGAAAGCGGGCATTAAGGGGGTGGTCGTCTATAACTTCGCCAAGCGAGCCGCCAACCAAATCGTCACGGCTAGGCTCTCCACGGTTGGCTCCAGATATGGGGACGAGGCACTTCAAGCCCGTATCAACAACGTGACTTCGGTCGCCAAGGACATCGGTGGATTCGGTGTCGCGGTCGCTGCCGGGGCCTCGATGGGCGGCGTTGTCGGGGCTGTGATGGCGGTCGCCGCCGAAGCAGTCACCAAGTCGATTTCTCTCTATCAAAACGTGGTCGATTGGACAACCGAGAGGATGGAAGACAACCGAGCCACGCAACGAGCCGCCGAGAGATTGGGAGTTGTCGCAAGCGGAGCAGGAAGAAGGAGATATTGAATATGGCTGAATTATATTACCTAAGCATACAATCCGCTGACATCACGACCGCCTCTGGCTACAATGCCGCCAAGAAAGCGATCATCGTCAAGAAGGGTCAGTCCTTGGCTTCCGCCTGCAACGGCATGAGGCTCGGATGGGACGTCTCTTACGATAGCGGTTATGGCGATGGTAGACATCCTTACGATTCGGGCACAATCATCTATCATTCGAGCGACCAAGGATATTCCATCCCTGAGGGCGAGTTCTCGGTTTCGCCCGAAGTTCTAGTAAACGGCTCATACACTTCAAGCACCGCCACAAGAGGCTCTTATCGGCTTCATTTGGGAATCGACTTCCTTTGCTCGGCTGGCAACAGCGGACAGGAAGACTATTCATTCGACAACGGCACCTGCATTATCTATGGCAATATCGGAACTCCGACCGTCACTTTTTCAAGCGGACTGACAAAGGCTTACGGAACTTACGGCAAGTTGGGCTATATCTCGCTTGGTCTCGCCAATGGGACAAACGAGATAGGAAGCACCATAGCGAAGAACTTGGTCGAGGTCACCGATGTCGATTCAGGCGATGTCTATTATCTCGCGTTGGCGACTTCGCTTTCCTCTTGCAACATCCCCGAATACCCATGGAACGCGACTTACAGGTTCAAATCGCTTTGCAACGGCTCGACAAACTGCCCATATACCTACGATTCAAAGGAAGTCGGAGGGACTTTGGGGACTACCTACACCGCAGGGGATTTGGATTCCGATTGGAGTTCGTCCTATTCCCAAGACGGGACGATGGTCACGCCCGTAATCTCGGCTAAGGCGAATCCTCTTCGCGCTGTTTGGGATGTGCTAAAGAATGCTCAATACATCGAGATTTCCAATTCTTCGGGGACTACTACAACTAATAACGTCACAACGAATGCGAATGAATACAGGTTCACCGAGGATGATGTGGCGAATACCCATGGAATAGTCATTCACGGCATTTCCGTCCCCTATGGCGTGTCGGCGAAGACGACCGCCAATTCCAACCAAATCGCCATAGCCGTTTCCTCCCCTTCCGCGCCAACGATCAGTTGGTCTTCGGTCGGCATAATTGCGATTTCGGCTGTCACGAATGCTTTGAAATATCAGGTCTATGTAGATGATTCTTTGGTTGGAGAAACAACCGAATCGACTTACCAAGTCAGTAAGCTATCAGCTGGAACTCACTCCATAAAGGTTTGCGCTGTGGGTGATTCCTCCCAGACGGCAAGCGGAAGCACCATCACGATTTGCAATGGGACATCGTCTTTCTCTTCCGCCCTGACCGAGGTGGTAGAGAAGATTCCGGCAACCACGCTGAACTACGAAAGCGGCACGTTCTCATGGACTGCCGTCACCGGGGCCTCTTCGTACAAGGTGTATCTTGACGAGGCCGTTGTCCAGAACACGACCGATTTGACCTATACCCCAACCGCCTCAAGCGGAAGCGTTTATGTCATCGCGGTTTCTTCCACTTCGGCTGTCAGCGGGACGACCTGCACTTATTATTCCGAATCCGACAAATCTAATGAAATCGGCTTCGGGACTTTGGCAGCACCAGTCATCACGAAGTCCGACAACGTGATTTCTTGGTCGGCTGTAGCCAATGCAGATTCCTATTACATCTACGAGGACGATGTCCTCATCATCACAACGAATGAGCTTTCATACACCTCAAACGAAATCGTGGAGGGAACTCATACCTTCAAGGTTAAGGCTTATTCATCGTCTCCGACAATCGAGCCGTCGGCCTATTCCAACGAGGTTTCGATAACCTGGACTAAACTTCCGAAGCCGATAATCGTCAACAACATCGATGGCGACAAGGTGGTGGTATCTGGTGCTTATGACGCGAACTGCACGATAAAACTCGACATCAACAACAGGTCTTTATCGGTTTCCTCCGACAACAGCGGAGAGCAGTCAATCGACATCTCGGCAAAGAACATCAAAGGGGAAAACATAATCCGCTGCCGCGTGTTCTCTTCAAGCGCGTTGGTTCTCCCAAGCGAGCAAAGCGATTCGCTTTATTTCATGGTGACGAATAATGACACGGTCTATTACAAGGCTTTCATAGCCGGGATAGCCTATGGAATCCAACTCCCTATTTCGATAACCGAGACGATGGACGAGACTTTGGACACCGGATCCTGCATTTTGAACCTTGACGATACCGCCTCAATCAGTGAGCCATTCGAGACATACCAAAGGATTATGATTATCGCCTACAACAACGATGGAAGCGAGAAAACTAGATGGAACTTCCTCATCGAGAACGACAAGGTGCAAGCCAAGCAGTACGGGACTGACGTAAAATATTTGCACACGATAACTTTGATTGAACTCACCAAAGAGCTTCAGCAGGTCATCATGCCTGATTTAGCCATAACGCAACCGCTTTCGCTCGCAGGTAAAGTAAGCGATGAGGCGGAGGTTGAAGACTTCGGTTTGAAAAACTATTGGGATAATTCCGATGGATATGCCGAGGCCGGTCGCAATGACAAATCATCCGGGGCGTTGCATTCGTATGCTTGGAGGCTTGAAATCGGGGCCGAAGAGAACGGAAGCGTTTATTCGCATATCACCGCCAATGGTCTATTGACGAAGGTCGCTGTCGGATATTCGTGCATACTCCCAGACTGGGAGATAAGCGGTATCGACACGGTCTCCCACCATAGAATATCTTGGACATTGGGAATCAATTTCACCGATTATTACGATGATAAAAAATACTTCCATCCGCATAAGCGGTGGTTCATCCGCAAAAGGGCTGCCGAAACCGCTTGGACTAGAGCCGAGGCGTTGAACGCCATACACAACAATCAATCGGCTTTCATCTACATCACCGATGACACAAGCCCAATCTCCCAAAAGTCCTTTCGGTTCACCGAGGATATGGGTGCCGGGTACTATGACATCTATCTTTATGCCGACCCGATTTATGACGCGAGAATCAACAAATACATGTACCAAACCGAGGACGAGAACCTCCCTGACTCCCCTAACCTTGTCGGTATGTACAGCAAATCGTTTTCAAGTCTTCCATGGGGAAGGTACTCCCATTCCTATGAGTTCCTTTATTGCTATACCACGCAAATAACCGATGTGGTCTCCGGGGATGTCGAGGAAGGTGACGAGGACGCCATCACAATCGGCAAGGCATTAGACAAGGTCGTGTCCGCTGTCGAACCCCAAAGAATCGTCAACGGCTCTTTGGTAAATCCAAAATACTCGTGGTCTCTAAGCGGTCACGCCAACGAACTTTGCGATGAGGCAACTTGGAGTGGCGGCAAATCGCTTTACGAGATTCTTCTCGATATAGGCCGTCAGTTCGGTGGCGTTCCTCGTTTGAATGCCGACTATTCCATTTCGTATGACATCATGGGAGAGACCTGCAAGGGCAATTCCGCTTTCATCGATCAGGACAACCTGACAACGGGCGAATCTTCCATGGACAACCACGCCTCCGCTTTGATTACCCAAGCGAAGAACATCATCAGCTCTAACCATTGGGAGACCTATCCTTACAAAGGAGGATGGGTCGCTTTGAAGTCCTCGGACGATAGTTCGGTCTATGTGACGCGGGCGAACTCCTGCATCAAACTGCCACACAAAATCCATCAGCTCAAATCGATAGAATGCATGGACTTGAAGCACGGTTCGCGCCAATTCATAATCTATCAAGTCGGCTCTACACAAATGTGCCTAGAATCCGCGATGTGGAATCTTCTCACCGAGACCATCGATGGCAAGGGTTCGTGCCTTTGCTACACAAGGGGAGACGACAAGATTCTCAATATAGGCTGCCTCGCGCCCGAATCATCGACCGAGAGTTATTTCGGTTTGGCAAGCGGGGTTTATGTAATCGGGGAGATTATCCACATCCTTTCGGGCGGCACGATAGACGCAAGCGATGTAGACCCCAATCAGTTGGTTTTCCGCGTGGTCTACCGCCCATACATCGATGAGACAATCAAAGCAGAACAGCCCGACCAATCAAGCGAGAAAGCCCATTCCGTTTCGGCTTTCAACCAAGACGCCAACACGGTCTCCGACAAGAGGCTGGGCAATGTCATGGAGGACAAGGCTTCGCGCCTTGGAAACAACTCCTTCCAGAAGATGACGCGCTTTGACGATGTGAACGCCAGGCCGAAAATCGGTCAAACAAAGACCGTCTCCGACTGCGTTTACTATGCCGACAAAATCAACACGATCATCGAGAGGACTTACTGCGAGGCAACCGTGTCTTACACGAAGAACCGAAACAACATCGACCCAACGGTCGGAGTAGCCTCCGAGTACCGACAATACGAAATCAATTCCGACAACTATGTGAGGCGGCAAATCTCGGTTGACCAATACGCGATTGTCTCCTACACGAAATACGCAAAGGCCGACACCGCTTTGTCGTCCAAGTCCGACTATGGGATGTCCATGGCTATCTACGAATTCTTCAATGCCGTTCCTCTCAACAGGCCGACCGACTTCTACATCACCTGCAACGATGTCACGATGAAGACCATCTTCCGCGTGCCCCATATCGGGAACGGCAATGTCACAAGGCTCATGAAGTTCGGCACTTCGATGATTCCGACAACCGTCCTGACCTCCCCGACAATCCGCTGCACCCTGTCCAAACTTCAAAGGACGATGTACGGAGCGAGCGCGAAGTCCGACATCAACTACGGCTTCGCCCTCCATGCCGAATACAAGCCCATCGGGAACTCCATCACTTTCTATTGCGAGGCCGCCGACAACTACTCGTTCGGCACTTGCGCAACGCAACAGGAGACCAGTGCCGACCCCAACGCCATCGCCGGAAGCGGCAAGTACATCGTCCGCGATGTCCGCTACGTTGACGATTTGGGTCGGTGCCCCGAAGTCTCGATTGCCCTTGGGACTATCGACAGCAACAACCTTTATTGGTCGCCATCGTCCTTCTACGAGCAATACTCAATGCTCGGTTTGGTCAGCACCATCATCGGTCGGAGGCTTCCTCTCGCGGAATACAGCGACCAACCTCTTTCATATATGAAGGACTACCTTCTCAACGCCAAGTTCTATGTCAACAAGGACAACCGCGAGGCTCTGTCGTTCCAATACGCAATGCACTTCATCAGTTTCTCTCCATCGATAAGGGTTCGCCCGGCTTTGGCTTCCCACATCTATATGCCCGACAATGGCGTTCAAGGCTCTATCTCGCTGGTCTATTTGAAGTCCGACCCGATGACCAAAGAGGCTTTGTCATCTTCCGATTACGACAAATCAACGTTAGGGACTTTGACGACCCACCTTGGGAACACGGTCACCATCAGTCCGGGGGCTTCTTCGACTTACAACATCACGCCTGCAAACGATTATTGGGGATGGGCTTATGTCATCAACGATGGCAAAGTTAGGCCGATGATCGTTGTCAAACAGGCTATGAAGGCGGGCGTCACCGCCACTCTTCATCAGCTCATCATCACCACATCCGATTCGCTGCCGGACTGGAGGAGCGAGAATTAGTCAACTATGCAAGGGACTTCGTTTGGTGTATTTTGAAAATATACATAACCGAACAAGATTTTTGCTCTAGGGAGGTAAAATGAATTATCTAAATGTAGTGGTTGATTCCGAGTGCCGAAAAACATCCACATCCGGGATGACTTTGGCGCAAAACTCCTCGGACAACATCATCTATTTTAGTACGCCAACGCGGTACTCCAATGTCCGCGCCCATTTCCGTTTCCCATCCGGGATAGTCTCTTATATCCTCCACATGGTCTATGTCGGCTATGACAGCGACACGCGACTATACAGGTATGGTCTTCAAATCCCCTATGCGGTCACCAATTTCACAATGCCGTCAGCGACAGCGAGATTGTCCGTTTCCTTCCATTGTTGGCAGGAAGACGATTTCTCGAAGGGGGGCGAGGCCGTTTGCGACACTTCGATAGTGGTCAATCGCTCATCCAACACCGATGTCTACGACCCTTCTTACAACGGGACGGACATCGATAACCTTTGGAGGTATCTTGGCAACATTTCGAGCGAGATTGACGAGGGAGGCTCTTTGCCTCACGTTCTTTCAGCGCTTCCTGCCAATCTTTCCAACTATTCCGATGGCACTATCATTTGCGTCCAAAGCGACAATGAGCTTGTCTTCTATCGAATCAGATCAGCGGTCGCCTACAAAATCGGATATGGGCTTGCCGCCATCAAGACCGAACTCATCGACCACGAAACGAGAATCACTAACATGGAAGTGTATGGCGAAAGGATTTCCCAATGCGAGGCCGACATTGCCTCGTTGAAGACCAGAATGACCACAGCCGAAAGCGGAATCGTGAGCCTCAACTCCGAATTGGACAGCGAGGAATCCGCAAGGGCGGCTGGCGACCAAGCCGAAGCGACATCTAGGGCAAACGGAGACACCAATCTCCAATCCCAAATCGACACGATCAACGCAACGCAAAACGTTGTTGACATCGTATCGACCTATGCCGCTTTGCTTGCCTATGTCACAACCAATCTAAAAGCGAATGACAAAATCGAGGTTTTGCTAGATGAGCAACATGACAATGCCGACACCATCTATTCATGGAACGGCAGTTCATGGGATTTCGTTGGCAAGAAGTCGGCCTCATACACGAAAGCGGAGACTGATTCCTTGGTAAATGCCCTGTCAGCGATAGCGGTCAAATCCGTCAATGGGAATACCCCAACAAACGGGAATGTCGATATTGCCGGGTTGTTCGGCTTTAGATGGGATTCTAGCGCGAGGGTTCTCCATGTCACATTCACGAATGGGAGCGCGAGCGTTGTCAATCGGGTTTTGAGATTGTCATAAGGAGGAAACAAATATGGCAAACGATGTAGAAGTAGACATTGGCGCGATGGTTGATGAATCCGTCCGCGAGGCGGTCGGCTCAATCCGCGAGACCAATCGAAAGACATTCGGCTTGAAGATGATCGGAAGCGCACCTCTGGGCACGCGCCTTTATGACGCTTCCGGGCTGACATTCGCGGCTGGCGTTAACGATGGGAAATCCGTCTCAAACGGGTTTGACCTCATGCCGATTTACGCAGGGATGGACAAGGTCAAGTTCCCCGCGAGGGATTCGGCTGGCAACATCCTTTATGACGCCGATGGAAACGAAATCGACAACGTTTTCGTCTTCGTTCCGCAATTCTATAAAAGACATCTCGATTATGTCGATGGGACTGACGATTGCTCCGAGTTCGGCATCACCACCTCACCGGCCGATGGATATTCCCCGGCTTTCGTGAACATCGATGGCTCTCTACCAAATGGAAAGCTCATCCCGGCTTACAACCTGAACGAACTTGGAAACGGTCATACCTATACAAAGGATTCAAACGGAAACCTCACGGCGACCTCAATCGTCTATTTGGGCTGCCAAAAAGGGATGGCCCCGATCGTGAACTACAATATGCAGTCGCTCGGAGGCCGTATGTCCTACATTCAGTTGGACACGGTCGAGCCTCATCTTCTCAAAACCATCCCTTTGACTAGGCTTTTCTCAGCCGAAGGTTTCGAGGATTACACGGCTCTCGCCTATTTGATCGCAATCGAGTTCGGCACTATCAATGTCCAAAGCAAGGTAGTCGGCCTCGCCTCTGATGGTCTTGCCGACATCATCGCTGACTATGGAAGCCATAACGTTACGACAGCCACGAATAAAATCGCGCTTCCGACAACCAATTACATCGTCACGGCTTTGAATGCAGGGAGAACCACTCTTTGCTTCTACACGACCGATGACACCCACCACTGGGTTCAAAGGACGGTCACGAACAAAACCGCTGACATGGATTTGAATGGGGCGGCCTCTGGCTACACGCTGATTGAGTTCAGCGGAACGGCTTTGACCTTCGCTTCGGGCGACCGCGTTTCCCTTGGATGGGGCGCACCGCAGGGATTCTCCGAGGACGCCACGATGGTGGCTAAAGTCGGAAGCACCGTCTCCAACGCCGATGGTCTATCCCATTTCTCGTATCGCGGTATCGAGGACATCTGGGGCAACCTATGGCAAGCACTTTCCGATTTGGCTATCGCCAACACATACGCGGACGCCGATGGCGTGGCGAAGCAATATCCTTTATTCCGTCATTCGGGCGATTCGGAGACCACTCCAGCCGCTTGGACGCAGGAAGATGGGACTGACATCACCTTCTCCAACGCAAACGGATATGTCACCAAGATGGCTTTCGACAAAAAAGGGAGATTCTTCCCGCACGCGGTCGGAGGCTCTGGCGCGACCTATTATTCCGATTACTATTGGCAATCGGCAAGGACAACCGCAGGGACTTCGTATGTGGAGGTCTTGGTTGGCGGTAATGGTAACTACGACTCGTATGATGGGTTGTTCTGCTGGGCTTGCAACAATGGATTCGGCAACGGGAATTGGAACATTGGGTCGCGTCACTTCTCAAAAATAAAACATTGTCATCGCAATCCTTCCCCAAAAAGGTAAAATGCTCCGAAAGCGGAGGTTTGGTAGGCTAATCCTCGAAGAACCTCTCATGGAGAGAAAGGAAAGAAGCAGCTTATGCGAAGGGTCGGTCACTTGTACGAAAGGTACGTTGATCGCCACAACTTCGAGGTCGCATTGGTCAATGCCTCCAAGAAGAAGATGAAGAGGAAGTCCGTGGTCTACTGCTATGAACACAAAGACGAGGTCTACCAAGAAATCCTTAGAACCGACAATTGCTCCGGGGATTACATCAGGAAGACCATCCGCGATGTGTCAAGCGGAAAGATAAGGGACATCCTCATTCCGAGATTCGAGCCGTACCAAATCATTCACCACATGATCGTCAACGTTGCCTATCCGTATCTCTTCCGGGGTGCTTACAGGTACTCATGCGGAAGCATTAAGGACAAAGGCGGTTTGTACGCGAGCCAATACCTGCGTAGAAGCCTAAGCGAGGACATCAAGGGAACTAAATGGTACTGCAAGCTCGACATTCGCCATTTCTATGACAATGTTGACCATGCTAGGCTCAAAGCGAAGTTCCGAAAGGTCATCAAGGATTCGAGGTTCTTGGCGTTGATGGATTCGGTCGTGGATTCCGTTGAGGGAGGCAAAGGTCTCCCAATCGGGAACTACACATCCCAGATATTCGCCAATTACTTCCTTCAAGACCTAGACCGTTACATCAAGGACACGCTCAAAGTCCCATATTACATCCGATACATGGATGACATCGTCCTCCTAGATTCCAACAAAAGGAAATTGGAGAGGAAGGTAAAACAGGTCAAGGACTTCCTCAAAAAGGAATGTCTCGAAACCCATGGGAACGAGCAGGTGCTTGAAATCGGAAGCAACGGAAGCGGAGGCAACTTCATCGACTTCGTTGGCTATCGGCATTACCGGGACGCCACAACGATCAGGAGAAGGAACTTCAAAAGGATTAGGCGTTGCGTAATCCGCTGCATTCGATGGATTGGTCACGTTCCGCTGTTCTATCTAAGGAGGCTGTTCTCCTATTGGGGCTTGATAGTACACAGCGATTCTTGGGGCTTCCGCAACAAATATGGTTTGGAAAGCGCGTTGTCAGCGCTTAGAATAGAATTGGAAAAGGAGAACTTGTTATGCAAAGCGAATTGAAGGATGTGGAGTTTGACGCGCTGCCCACCGAGGGCGAGGTGCGAGACTGCGGCCTTGGGAAGGACATCATCACGAATGTCCGAACCGTCAAGCGCAAAGACGCCGTGACAGGCGAAGAGCGCGATGTGTTCGTTGCGGATGTCCTCCGCTTCGATTCAAAGAGCGAATACGAGAACTACGAAAGGCTCAACGCTTTGGCGTTGCTTTTATAAGGAGGCATTATGAATCAACTAGATGAGAAGATCGCGGAGAAACTAGCCGCGAAGGTGAAAGCCGGGACATTGGCGATTGACGAAGTCCCATCTCTTTACAAAGACCGCGTCAAGGAGTTGCTAAATGACTGACGCCGACCGCCTTTTCCAAAGGCTTCACGGTTATAACCTCGGAAGCGACACTCCAAACGTGGTCGCCATTTCATGCTCGCTTTCAGGGACTACGGCAAACTTGTCGGTCACGCTCCCTTCGCAGGTCTCCCAATTCGATGGGATAAAAATCCAATGCGATTTGTCCGGGGGAGCAAGCGGAGGCAAATCCGTGTCCATCGAATGCAACCGCCCGGATTACTCCCCATCGTCCGCTACCGACTTCCAATACAAGTTCCATTTAGTCCCGGTCATCGGCAACACCAATCGATTCGAGCTTGTTTTGTCAAAGGCTCTAAGAGCCGCCAACAAAGGAAAGCCATTCGCTGTCGGGGAAGCCAGGAACATCACTTGGCGGCTGAACGTTGTCGATAGTCTTGGGACTGAATACGTTTCCGCGAACCGAAGCGACATCACGCTGTGCGAGACGAATCTCGGTGACTATCCAGAAGACGATTTGGATAGGGCATTCGAGACGCTGAATAAATTAGAGGAGGCTCAACGATGAAAGTTCTTGTCCAAGAGAAGGACGGCACTAGGAAGCCAATCGACCCAAAAGACATTTTGGTAGACGATGTCTCCTTAGACAAAATCCTGTCGAGATTATCAACGTTGGAGATTGCGGTCTCCAAAAACAAGGAATCCGCTGACGGCTCAATCAAGGCTTTGAAGGAAGCCGTGACTGGTCTCGCCAAGGATGTCGATACCGCCAAGAAGAGCCTTATTAAGGTTATGGGAGGGCAATGATATGCTCAAATTACTAAGTGTTGCTTTGTTAGCTGCCTCGATGGGCGCACCGCTTATGGCGGCTGAATCATCGGCCCCGGATTCGTCCGAGACATCTTCCGACACCTCGTTAGTGTCGAGTTCGTCCGAGACCACCTCGGACATCACCGATGAGGAGGAATCCAAACTCGATGAATTGATCGAGGCAATCACCTCCTCCTCTTGGTGGAAGGGAATCCTGACCGCGCTGATCGCGTGGCTCACCGCAAACGCAGGGACTTTGATTGGTCTTGCCATCGGCCTCGTGAAGTCCAAGACCAAACAGGCTCTCCAGAACGCGACCTACCAAAACGATGTAAAACTCATCGCGGAGAAGTTCAGCGCGAATCAAGAGCTTCTCGAAAAGAAACTCGATGAGAAGCTGGACGCCATGACCGAGAAGTGCGTCAAAGTCCTAAAGGAAAGCGGAAACGAGAAAGCCGCCGCCGAATTATTGGTCGGCTATTCCTCTTCCGAGAAGGTCGAAAAGGCTCTTGCCGAGACCGCTGCCGAGCAAGCCGACAAAGGGGAATAGCGATGTTCTCCGACTTGGCGACTTGGACTAATCGCAAACTGCGTTGGTGGCTTTGGATAACCAACATCGCGGTGGTTTTGCTTTCCTATATCGCTCCCCTTATAACCATATTGGTCATGTGCTGGTCTGGAAAAGACGGAGGCGAGGGCGGCAAATGGAAGATTCCCATCACCGCCTTGGTCGTGTTTTGCGCTTTCGTCTTCGCGCTGACCCACTTCCTCAAAGGCACGATAGGGAAGATGTCCATCTACGACAACAAGTCCCAGACAGCCAAGCATATCCTCGAATGCGTCTCTAGGCTCATCGTCCCGGTCACGATCATTGCGATAAGCTCCATCTTCGCCACTTGGCTGAAATCCGAGATAGACTTCTACAACAGGATGATTATCATTTGCCTCTCGTTCTATTGCGCGGGGGCAATCATCGAGCGTCTTGTGCTTGGGTTCCTGGATGACGAGAAGTCCATCCGCGAAAAGGCTAAGGAAGCGAATGCCGTTTCCGCTAGACAAGACATCGTCAAAAAGCGATAATATTATTGCTTCCATATTGGAAACCTCCTATTGTTGGGAAAAACCTCCGTTGGCTTGCGGGGGCTTTTCTTTTTCCTTATATAATAGAGTTGACCAAAGGACAATAAAAAAGTCATTGACTATCGGTAAACGTGCGACCATACTTAAACCGAAAGGAGGGGACATGGACAAAGAGCTTCTAATAAGAACCGCGAAGTACCAATACGGAACGGTCAAAGCCTATCTGGAGGCGGTCGGAATCAGCAAACAGCGGTTCTATGCCGCCATTTCGGTTTCCAAGTTATCGCCTAAAATGCAAGCGGAGCTGTCGAATCCGCTTAAACTCACCAACGTTGAGTTCAAAAAAATCTTCGACTGAACAAAAGGAGGTACCAACATGGAACAAAAAATCATAGTCCAAGAAGATACGAAGGAAGTCAAGTTCAATGTCGCCGTCGTTTCCGGGAAGCCGATTCTCGAAGGTCTCGAAGCGTTGAAGAACGTGGTCGATAGGAAGGTGTCCGTGATTGGCGACAACCAAGCCATCGCGCCATCTAATATCTCCCATTACGAGGACGAGCGAACCGAGAACAACAAGTATGTGAAGGACATCAAAGCCCAACTCACCAAAGCCGAGGACGACTACTTAGAGCCGTTCAACGCCATTGCCGACCAAGTCAACGCAGCATTGAAGCCACTCATTGACGCCAACAAAGCGTTTGGCGACAAGATCCTCGAAGCCAAGAAGACAAAGTTCAAGGACGATGTCCGCGAGGAGTTCACGCTGATCGCCCGCCCGGACGCCAATGGGGAACTTCCAGACTTCGAGGCAATCTTCGACCCAAGTTGGTATGGCGACAAGGTCGCGGATTGGAAGGACAAACTAGCCACCAAAATCCGCAAAGCCGAAGTCGCTGACGAGAAGGTCACCGCCTACATTCGCGTGGAGACCACCAAGAGCCAACTCGAAGACCTAGAGCGTTATATCATCAGCCAACGAATCAACTACACGCTTAACAAGGATTAAAGGAGAACCAATATGGAAGCGAATCAAGAAGCCGAGACCAAGAAGCCGAACCTCTACGAGAGGCTGAACGCCATCGCCAATGAGGTCGGCTATGTCAACAAGAACCTAGTCGTCCAATTGGGAGCGCATTCCTACAATGCCGTTGGAGAAGCCGATGTCCTAGCGGCGGTCAAGCCGTTGGAGAAGAAGTACGGCGTCTATTCCTATCCTCTGGAGCGCGAAATCATCGCCTCCGAGAAGACCATCGACGAAAACGGGCGTGCCACCTACTTCGAGCGTATCAAGGTCACATACCGATTCCTCAACGTGGACAACCCGGAGGAGCATATCGACATCGTCTCGTTTGGCGATGGCATAGACCCATCCGACAAATCGGTCGGAAAGGCGATGACCTATGCCGACAAGTACGCTTTATTGAAAGCCTACAAAATCATGACCGGGGAAGACCCCGACAGCGACCCGACAGGGGACAAGACCCCCAATGCCCCGAAAAACGCGCCCACGAAGCCCGTGGAGACGAAAACCGAGGCGACCCATGCGCCAACTCATACCGAAGCGCAAACCGCGCCAAAAGAGGTTTCTCCGCAAAACGCGGAACTGCCAGCGAGCGAGAAACAGCATTCCTTCATCAATCAGTTATTGATCGATAAGGGCGTGAACGAGCTTGAAGCCAAAGACAAGTTCGGTTTCGACCCCAAGGGCAACATTACCAAGTCCCAAGCCAGCCAAGCCATCAGCGAACTCGTGAAGATGGCGAGCGTCGAGAAAAAGAAGGAGGAGGTCAAAGCCGAAGTCGTGCCGGACGATGACCTTCCGTTCTAATGAGCGACAAACTCACGCCGCGCCAATGGTGGCTCTACGACTTCGTCAAGAAGACCACTTCCTCCCAACCGGGGAAGTGGCTCTCCCAAGACGAGATAGTGGAAGGGATATGGGGCGACCTCTCCTACTGCCATGACGACAAATACGAAATCAACGAGAACCCACGTTCCCACGACCGCTGCATATTGATTTGGCTGGATGTCGAGGCGATAAACAAGTCCCCGGAAGTCGATAAGGTAATCCTCGTCAACGATCATTCGTACAAGATGGCTGCATCTTACGAGGAGGCCGACACGTTCTATCTTGGGCAAATCCGCAAACGCGCCATAGCCTCGTTGGTTAGGTATTCCAACGCCAAGCGCAAATGCAAGGCCGATGGGCAGGGCAAACTCCTGTCGTTGGACCTGAAGCCCATTGACGAGGAAAGCAAAGCCAAGGCGTTCATCGAGGCTTTCGTTGACGAAGCGAAATAACGCTATTCTAGGAAAGTGGGAAAGTGCTATTATTATCCCAAGGAGGTAAAACATGAAGAAAAAGCAATATGGCGTCTCCGTCAAGATTGACGAGGGAATCTACAAGACGTTGAAGAACTACTGCTCTGAGCGCGGCTACAAGATCGTGGCTATCCTCAACAAAGCGGTAAGCGAGGAGATTAGGAGAAATGGCTGAATACTCAAAGGAAAAGCTCTTCTTCCTGAAACTCCCCAAGGACTTCTTCGACAAATACTACGTGAAGATAATCGAGGGAATGCCGAATGGGAAGGACTACTTGATAATGCTCCTGAAACTCATGTGCGAGAGCATATCCCACGGAGGCTATCTAAGGTTCTCCGAGGAAGTCGCCTATACGCCCGAAATGATCGCTTCCGTCACAGGGACGAACATCGACATCGTGCGCTCTGGGCTAAAGGTATTCAAAGACCTTCACTTGATGACCAACACTCCGACCGGGACGATGTACTTCCCCATAGTGGAGGACATGACCGCCAAACCCATCACGATAGGCGCATGGAAAAAGCAACTTTCGAGGCAAGGTGGACAAAAGGGGGACATTTGTCCACCAGATATTAGAGATAAGAGTTTAGATTCTATATCCTTAGAGATAAAACAAGATTTAACAAGATATAAGCAACCATCGTTGCTCCAAATCCTGTTGGACTTCGGATTCATAACGGAAGACGAACTTACGGATTCGCAATTCGATGACTTCCTAGACAAATGCGTTGCCGAGTACGATTTGGTCAATGTGAAGATAAAAACAAGGTACGTTCTCCAATCCATCAGCCATTTTGAGAACACAGGCAAAGTGGACAAAAGCGAGAAGCCGATATTCCGTTGGCGGTGCGACCCTGACGAAATGCCAGAGAATCGATATAGATGGTTCACTACCTCTATGTCCAACAATCTAAGAAAGGAGGAAAGCGATGACGGAGCTTTGGGTGAATGGGAAAAAGACGATGGTTGACATGAAGCTAGCCGATGTCGTTGAAGCCCTGTTCGAGAGATACGGAGACTTGGTCGTGATGACGATCAACGGCTTTTCGAGGGATGGCGTTCCGTCCGTGTCAGCCATCATCAAAGATGGATAAGTGGTTGGACGGGGAGATAGCCCGGATTAAGCCCCTTCTCAAAAAGACCGACAAGGTCAGATGGCTGTGGGGCTACTATGACGCGCTGTGCGATATGAAGAAGCAAATCGCCAAAGGAGGCAAAAAATGAGCTACAAAGAAGATTTGAAACTGGTCGAATCAGTAATCGATACGAAAGCCGACATCGCCAAGTTGTGCGAAGCCAACAAAGCGTTGGTTCGCCTTGAAGCCTTGGCGAAGAAATCCGATGAGGTGCTTGATGGTTGGGATGAGGAGATTATGGCAATCACCGAGAACCAGAAGAAACTGGATGAACTAGAAGATAAAGACCCTTCGCCAAGTTTCGTGACCGCGCTGCCGAACTTCCAAGAAGCCAGTTTGGAGGAGCAAAAGCAAATCCTGTTCATCATCCTCCTCTCCGAGGATCGCGCACGCGAGCACGACAGCATCATCGAAGGCGAATACATAAAAGCCATGAAAGCGCGAAACCTAGATGCCGTGGTTGACGCGCTCAACCGCCACAACGGAATCAAGCACGAGTTCGCAGTTCTCAACTTTTTGCAAACGGCATTATTGAAGAATCCATCCTTCGCCGCCTCGATCAACTGCGACCTTAGAGCCAAGTGGTATGAGGGCGTAAGGAAGGAATTGGACAAGTTCAACGCGAAGGAAGAGACGAAGAAAGCCTAAAAAAGGAGGGATCCGATATGGAAGAGTTCGAGCAAATGGGTTTGTTGGAAGCCACCTACGAGCCATTCGTCATCAAAAACAAAATCCGTCTCATAGAACTGTTCGGAGGAATTGGCTCGCAAGCCAAGGCTCTGGAGGTTCTTGGGGCTGACTTCGAGCATTACCGATTGGTGGAATGGTCTACCAATTCGATACTCGCCTACAACGCGATACACATAAAAGACTGGAGCGATCATTCGGAAGGTTTGTCAAAAGACGAGCTTCTTTCCAAGATAAGGGGAATCTCGTCCGATTACAACAAGCCGATGACCGACCAAGAAATCCTAAAGCGCGGTGAGCCTTGGATGAGAAAAATCTACTCTTCCATGGTAGCCGAGCATAACCTCACCCCGGACATCAGCAACGTGCATTCGGCTGACCTTGGGATTAGAGAGAGAGAGAGGTATACATACATCATGACGTACTCCTTCCCTTGCCAAGACCTCTCGCAAGCAGGGAAGATGAAGATGATGGGGAGGGACAGCGGAACTCGCTCCGGGCTGCTTTGGCAGGTCGAGAGAATCCTCAACGAGCTGAAACAGTCCGATTCCCTTCCGCAAGTCCTCATCATGGAGAACGTTCCGCAAGTGTGTGGCGTCAAGAACGCCTCCGATTGGCAGTCTTGGCTCTCGTCTCTGGAGAGGATGGGCTACACGAACTATCCGAAACTCATCAACGCGAAGAACTATGGAATCCCGCAAAACCGCCTCCGCTGCTTCATGGTGAGTTTGCTTGGCGAGAAGTCCTACACCTATCCGAAGAAGGTCAAAATCCGCTATGTCATAAAGCACTTCCTTGACGAGAAGGTGGATGAGAGGTTCTTCCTATCCGACAAGATGATCGACTGCTTCATTCGATATAACCAAAAAAACAAAGAAAGCGGAAACGGGTTCAGCTTCTCCGTGAAGCAGGGGGGGGCGATAGCGAATGCCATAACAACTCGAAGCGGTAGCCGTGGGACTGACAATTACATTCTGGGCGAGCCTCTCGCCGGTGTTGTCGTGAAAGGAAAAGCCAAATGAAGGACAAATGCGAGGTGATGGGGGTCATAAAAAATCCCAAGTTCAACGATATGACTTCAAGGGTCTATTCCCCAGAGAGCCTTAGCCCAACCATTCGGACGGTGTCTGGAGGCGGCGGCGAGATAAAGATAGGCACTATTTGCCTCAATCCGAAAGTCGATGGGAAGCAACCTTCCCTCGGAGACAGGATTTACTCGAAAGACGGATGTATGCCCGCTGTGGCCACCGCGCCATTCTTCAACGCAAACATAATCGAGGGGGGGGAGAATATGACCAATAACCTCCGCATACGGAAACTGACCGATGGCGAGAACATGAGGCTCATGGGCTTCGAGCAAGCCGACACCGAGGCGATGAGGGAGGCCGGGCTGTCAATCTCCACCATCTTCCATTCGGCGGGCGATTCCATCGTGACGACCGATTTGGTCGGGATAATGGGAATGCTAATCGGTGCTGACACGACAAAGGCGATTGACGATTATGTCGATAAACTCACCCACGAGAAAGGAGGGTTAGGAAAATATTTTGACGAATGAGGAATCCGAGAGAATAAAAAGCATGACGCAAGACGAATTGGAGGATTTGGCATTGAAGCTGACCGAGGAGAATGAGAAGATTCGCATAAAGGTCAACAACGTGTCAAAAAACTCCTATGACATCACCGACTACTCAAACATGAGGAGTTTGGCTAAAGAGCTGAAACAAGCGGCTAGGGAGTGCATTAAGTTCGCGGTCTTCTACGAAGACGGAGAAGGGTCTCTACCATCAGGAGAACATCTCCAGAAGTTCATCAACATCTATTGAAAGGAGGCGAAAGATGGAATATCCATATCAGCTCTCGGTGCTGTTCACCGAGAAAGAGATGAAAGCCATCGACAAGGCGGCAAAGGAACATCATGTTTCAAAAACCGAAGTCGTGCGCTTGGCTGTCGATTCTGGTCTATCCGTCAAAAGGGAAAAAGCCTAAAAGGAGGCATTCATGAAAAAGGAGAAAGAAAAATGAGAACTATAACGAAAGACGAACTTGATATAATTCTGGAAAAACATAAGAGTTATCTTATGGGGGTTGACGGAGGAGAGCAAGCCGACCTACATGGTGCCAACCTAAGTGGTGCCAATCTATATGGTGCCAATCTAAGTCATGCCAATCTAAGTCATGCCAACCTAAGTGGTGCCGACCTACATGGCGCCGACCTACATGGTGCCGACCTACATGGCGCCGACCTACATGGCGCCGACCTACATGGCGCCGACCTACATGGCGACGACCTATATGGTGCCAACCTAATTTATGCCAACCTATATGGTGCCAACCTAAATTATGC